>LNAP01000064.1_pt1 | contig 109387 bp, 81 predicted proteins | sample 602601 | NCBI WGS metagenome assembly LNAP01 (sample SAMN02440304, study PRJNA202911) | soil metagenome | biome: Subtropical and temperate rainforests or woodlands; isolation source: soil samples (1 kg each in a 20% v/v slurry with milli Q water) were... ... | reverse complement strand
AGCGGGTGATCTGAGCGTTTTTGATCGATTTGCCGCTTTTAAAATCGGCAGGGGCTGAAGTCAGCCAGAAATACACAACTACTTCAGACCATCCCTAAACAACACTCCCCAGAAACGAGACACTCCCACCAGCTCAGACTACAGATTGAGCAGCTTAACGTTTGGTTATATCTGACTAATGCATGACCAAGCGAGCACGGGAGCAAGTTTCTTAACCTTCTATCTTGCAGGGACTGAACATATCAAGGCTGCGATTATAGACTGACGTTTTGACGCCCATCAGACCCAAAACGGAGTGGTAGATGTTGTCATGGGACATGGGTTCATTTTTGATCTTGGACATGCAGGAAGAGGAGATATTCCTGCGCTCTGCAAGCTGTGGGCCCAACCAAAGAAGCATCGGAACCTGAGTTTGTTCTTTAGGCGCCATAGCATAAGGCAACCCGTGAAGGTAAACGCCTTTTTCACCCAATGACTCACCATGGTCAGAAACATACAACATCGCGCTATCAAATCGATCTGAGTTGGCGGACAGCAAATCCACTAATCCCGAGAGTACATAGTCGGTGTATAAAATCGTATTGTCATACGCATTACGAATAGCCTCATCGCTACATTGATCCAGCTGACTGGTGCTACAAACAGGTGTAAAACGTTCAAAAGCGGATGGGTATCGCTTATAGTAAGAAGGGCCATGACTGCCCTTCATGTGCAGCACAATCACTGAAGTATTCGCAGACAGTTTGTCTAAATAACCCTGCATGCCAGACAATAATATTTCATCAAAGCACTCATCGCTGTTGCACAACTTTGAGTCAGTGGCATGGGACAAATCTTCGGTGGCAACCCTATCGCAGGCGGACTTACATCCCGAGTTGTTGTCACGCCATAATACGTTGACGCCTGATCGCTGAAGCACATCCAGCAAACCTTCACGGCGCGTTGAATATTCATTTTTCCATTTGTCGCGCCCTACTTCCTGAAAAAGGCAGGGCACAGAAATGGCAGTAGCTGTGCCACATGACGAAACGTCCGGAAAACTTAAGACGTTACGTGTTGCAAGCCCGGGATTGGTGGCGCGCTTGTAGCCATTTAGTGAGAAGTTCATCGACCTAGCGGTCTCTCCAACCACCAACACCAAGAGCTTCTTACGATCACTTTGCGTCGTTTCAGGCGAGAGCTGCGCATCAAGACCAACCTTCTCAAATGTTTTCGGGGATGTAAATGCTTGCTTTGTCAAGCTATGGGCCGCGCCGATGATGCTTGAGGGTACGACCACCAGCCTAATGTCGCGATTATTGCGCACGAGCGAAGCGTAGGACTGATACTGGGTTGCTATAATCACAGCGGCGATCGAAAGCGCCACCGAAACGCTAACGGCACGCTCTAAGAATCGCCTTTTCCAAGTCAACTTTGTGACTCTAACAGTGCAAATAATAAATGCTGGAATAACTCCAAACAACATCATCCATACCAGGAATGTTGGCGTTACCAGTTCAAAGGCTTCATCCGTATCAGTTTGGATAACATTGAGGATCATTGAGGTGTCAATAACAATCCCAAAACTTGATAAAAAATAGCTTCCCGAAGCGCTGAGCAAAAGCATTAGAACAAGCGTGACTTTTAGCAATCGCCCCCAGCAAAAAGCCCACAAAAATACGAAATTCCATATTAGTAAAAATATCGGAAGGCTTGCTAAAAATAGATAATTACCATTATCAAACCCATTAACAGCGCCCCATATTTTTCTCCAAAGCACTGAATTTATTACTACCGTAAGCCAAACAGCCACGACCAGGAGTATTGTGACGGGCCTGAAACTTTTTGAAGTGAAGCGCTGCAATAGACTCATGAAAAACTCTAGCACTCAAATTTATTTAGACGCATTTTATAATCTAGTCTTAAGCATCACCCCACAGTCCAGTCTGAACCGTCACGACGCGCGGGAGATCAACAAAGATGCGCGCCATATTCACACATACAAAATAACAGCAAGATGATAGGAAAATTACATTTTTGAAATTACGCTTACCCAGACTTATTCTTACCGGCAGCAGTTGCACCGACAGTAGAACCGCACTTAGCACCCGATACGAACCCAAGAAATTACAGATAAGTAATACTTCAGCAATCTTCTCGTTATCTGCTTTTTGCTAGCTTGAATGATTTACTCACTAAACAGTCAGGCACATATGCAAAGCACAACTCATGCTTACGAGCAAGCCGCCTTGATATCGAAACATCTCGAAATAGAACCGCGGATCGCAAAGAATTTTATCACCAGTGCACGATGTTCTTGCTTTAAGCAAGCAGCACGCAGCTTGGACATGAGCGTGACGGTATTGAGAAATCAGTTGAAAAAATTGGAAGCTGCTATAGGCGTACCGCTATTTGTGTATAAAGGTAGAACGCTGTGCTTAACGGAGGCAGGTCTAGCGCTTCGTAAATTCATAATTGATAAATTTGGGGACTTTCGCGAGGACGAAGTCAACGCCCAGACCATCGTACGACTGGCCAGTCCCGACTCTCTACTTAACGACATGCTCGCTAGAAGCTTGATTTCCTACATCCGCGAGCATTCGACTGTGAGATTAGAGCTATCACAACTTAATGGGCTTCCAACATTGCCTGCTGACGTGATGGTATGGATGTCCGACTCAGACGCCCCCCGCCCCTCCCCGGATTTTGCAATGACCAAGCCGCTAAGGCTGGGAAATATCAAATACTGTGCACATGTAGGAGACCGGTATTCACGGGGCGGCCGCCTACCGTACAGTGAAAATGATCTTCAAGATTATATGCTGGCCCAATGCTCGTTGAACAACGGGACTCATGCATTCGAACCTTGGAACAAGCTAGTCAAACAGCGCCGCAGTTCCGTCACTGAAGTACACTCACAGGAGCTCGTCCGTGAGCTGGTTAAGTGCTCACCCTGCATCGGCCTATTACCGGAATACACCTCGCGGATAGACAAAGCACTCGTACCTCTGAGCGACCTTTTTGGAATAGAAATGACTCGAATCGCCTGGCTTTCAACTACGCCCCTGGCGGCCAAGCGTACAAATGTACAAGCAGTGACAGAGCTGATCATCGAGACGTTTAAGGAGCGCGAGGATTGGTTTCAATCGCTGAAAACTCGAGCAAAAGTAACGACTACTGCCAAATAAATCAAACCGTAATCATTCTGAAACATTGAAGAAAAAACGATTTTTCGCTAAGAATCAAGCAATCATTGGGCTAAGCATATAAACGCGCAGGCGAAACAAAAACGTCACATAAAAAACAAAAAAACATCACAAACCTCAAAGATCCTTCTCCCGCCAACCACTAACAAACAACCAGGAGAAAATATGTTCTTTATCCCTAAAGCACCACAGTGGCTTAACCGAATCACATTGGGGCTCTTACTGATTTCACCTGCTTACGCTGCACAAGCTGGTACAGTTTCCACAGACGGGGCTGACATTGTCATCAAGACCAAAGGCGGTCTTGAGGTCGCGACCAACGACAAAGAGTTTAGCTTCAAGCTGGGCGGACGTGTTCAAGCAGACTACGCTATGTTTGACGACTACTATACGCGAAACGGAAACTCTGCCGACGCGGCTTACTTCCGTCGCGCTTACTTAGAATTCGGCGGCACCGTTTATACCGACTGGAAATATCAAATAGCCTACGATCTTTCCCGTAATACTGGTAATGATACGGCAGGTTACTTTGATGAAGGCTCTTTGACCTACACAGGCTTTAGCCCGCTCAACCTGAAACTGGGCCGCTTCTATACCGACTTTGGCCTGGAGAAGGCTACCAGCTCGAAGTGGACAACAGGCATGGAACGCAACCTATCCTATGACGTGGCCGAGTGGGTCAACGATAACTCTGGCATGGGCGTCCAAGCAAACAGCGTAGTAGGCTCCATGGCCTTCTTGTCGGGTAGTGTTTTCAGCGAGAACAACAACGACTCCGACGGCGATAGCGCTAAACGCTACAACGTACGTGGCGTGTTTGCTCCTCTGAACAAAACAGGCAATGTACTTCACTTCGGCATGCAGTATGCCTACCGTGATCTGCAGGACAGCGCAATTGATACACGTATCCGTCCTCGCATGGGGATGCGCGGGGTAGATACAAACGGTGGTAACTCCGCCGGTGCCAACGGAACTAGAAACATATTCGGCGGTGCAACAGCCACTGAAGGACTGTGGAAAGATGATTCCGTTTGGGGGGTCGAAGCCGCCTGGGCTACCGGCCCGTTCTCCGTGCAAGGTGAATACCTAAAACGCGTAGTTAAGGCTGACACAGCAGCAAGTGACCTGAAAGCAAGCGGCTATTACACGCAGTTCGCCTATACGCTCACCGGCGAGCCTCGTATTTACAAACTAGACGGCGCGAAATTCGATGCCATCAAGCCGGATAACAAGAAGATCGGTGCTTGGGAGCTCTTCTACCGCTATGATTCTATCTTCGTTGAAGATAACAGCATCACTACTTCCAGTGCCGTTCGGCAAGTTGGCGACGCAGAAGGAAAGGCCCATACGGTCGGTGTCAACTGGTACGCCAACGAAGCAATCAAGGTCAGCGCAAACTACATAAAAGCCAATACTGAAAAAGTTACCAACACAGTTGGTGATGATACCGGGAGTGGTGTAGCCATGCGAGTGCAGTACGTATTCTAAACTGGCGCAGCCACAAAAAAAGGGCGCTTAATGCGCCCTTTTTTATTATATAAGATCGATCTAGGCGCAGGATCTCAGCGCTGCTCATGCAAATAGCTCAATCAGTAAGCTCCGTGAAGTCTTGACCTGCTCGAAAATTAGCACTCTCTTTTTATAGCCCATAAAAAACCCGAAAACATCAACTGGGTTGTGGTTCAAGGACTGTAGAATTCTATCGCTTGCTCCGTTTATGTACTTAACCACCCTGGGAGTTACAATCAGCTGTGATCAAGTATTTTACTGTATTCAGATTTCCTGATGAATCCTCATACGTCATCGCCGCAGGAACTACTTTACATGAGCCTTCCGCTTGTGCGACTCCGACAACCTTCGTCATATCAAGTTTCATACCATACTCGTACTGCTTCACGACGGGCAAGCTCTTGCCTTTGCTCAATGCGTACTGCGCCATGGCTTTCGCGTGTGTTTCCAAACGACTATCTGTTAACCTGTCTGCCCCGCCTTCCGCGAACACGGCTGAAGAGATAATTAAAGCACCTGCGGCCGCCACAACAGTTATAAACTTCATAAGTTACACCTCAAATAATATAGATCTAGAATAACAAAAGGCGCATTACGAAGGCGTGGCGCCAAAATTACGAATGTGCAAGAAAAAAAAGCCATGTTCGAAGACATGGCGGTTCTAGAATTGGATCACTGGTTTTTTTTGCTTGGGCCGGACTTTGAATTGCTTAGCTCCAGCGCCTCCAAATTCTTAAGCTGCTGCTTAGCTTTATATTGCTCCATTGCTCGATCCTTAGCCTCCATCATCCTATCGAATGTCCGATCACCACCTCCTTCGGCCCAAGCAGGGGAAGAGAGAGCGAAAACTACAGCTAAAGCGAAAATTTTAGTAACGTTCATCATAAGGCCTCAATTAGTTAGCCCTTTAAAGATACCTTTTCATTCCTATCGGGATGATGACCCAAAAATTACATATTCGTAATCGTGCGCCCTCCAATTTCTTTAGAGCAAGACCTCAAAGCTAACCGCAAAATGACTGAAAAATTACAAATACGCCATTTAACTTTTCGATGAGAATCTTTGAGTTAACATCGCCACGACAGGATATGTCCTGCCTGCAAGATAGGCTGTCGGATCAGAATCCAGCGCAGTACATCGAGGAGAAAATTCACATCCGACACCACTGCAGACCCCGCTAACCAGCCCTCCAGCACGTTGACCTAGTTGACTCGCGAAGCGGCAGATTAAAAATCACGATCAACTCCCAATAGATGGGGCGATGCGCCTTGAAAACACTGAGCCAAACAAAATCCGAAAAGACGCTGGATTTGAATGCTGATTTCATTGCAAACATAATCGAAGACAATGAAGTGCGACCTATTGCAATTTTTTCCGCATCGTTGAACGCCGGACAATCTACCTCGGAGACGCTCAAATGAAATCCGCCAGCCTGTCCACCAGATTGGGTTGGAAAATCACTTTTTTGGCCGCGTTGCTGCTGGTGCTTTTAGGTGCTCTAACCGTCCTCGCGTTGACACGAGAACTGGATAATCTGGCCAGAAACACCCTTGAAAAAAAGTTGGATCAGATCGAAAACAGTCTCTCGCTCTACGAAAATCCTACGGAAGTGAGCTTGAATCCACACGTCTTGACCGATCAGATTGTGGGACATGATGAACTTGGCTTGGCCGCTTACGACCTCAATTACTCCAACGCGCCAGTCTTCAGATTCGGCGCCGTTATGCCAGATGCGCAGAGTGAGCTGAAAACTGCCAAAGCCGCTGCTGACAAGATTTCATACGCAACGGTTTCGACTAAAGATGGTCAGCGATTCCTGACTGCGTACAAACTCATCCGATTGAAGCATGGTATGGGGATCCCCGTGTTGCTCTCCATGGACTATGCGCGCGATGAAGCCCTGCTCAAGGTTTATATCCGGTCGAAAATTGCCGCCCTACCATTTATCCTGTTACTCATTGCAGCTTGCGTATGGGTGCTCGTGAACAGAGGGCTGGCGCCTCTGAGGGAGTTTCGAAAATTCGTCGCCATGACATCGTTCCAGGATCGCAGCCATAGGCTACCCACGGCCCAAATGCCTCAGGAATTCAGTGAGCTCGCACAGGGCATTAATTTTATGCTGCATAGGCTCGATGGCGATATTCAGCACTTGTCGCACTTCTCCGAAGACTTGGCATATGAATTGCGCACCCCCCTCACCAACTTGATGAGTCAAGCTCACACAGCTCTGTCCAAGGAGCGTTCAGCAGATGAATACAAAGCTTTACTGGGCGCTTGCACTGAAGAGTTAGCCCATGTCGTTGCAATAATCTCAGATATGCTTTTGATTGCTCAGATTAACCATCCTGACGCGGTTATTCCTTTTCAACCAATAGATTTGGGGGATGAGGCGCAAAAGGTTATTGATCTGTTTTCACTGGTAGCGGATGACAAATCCATAACACTGAATCTCGTGGGCAACGGCAAAATATCAGGAGACAAGGCGCTTATTCGGCGAGCGTTATCCAATCTTGTGTCCAATGCGATCCGCCACTGCCCAAATGGAAATGCTATTCCTATCATCATCGAGAACCATGCAGAGCAGGTGTCCTTGTTTGTAGGCTACCCCGGTGTAGGTATAGGGGCTCGAGACCTACCGCACGTGTTTGACCGTTTTTACCGAATCCATCCCCGCAATGGCGACGAAGATCCAGGTACCGGTCTTGGCTTGGCGATTGTTCGATCAATCATGAGTTTTCATCACGGGGCCGCAGAGGTTCAAAGCATGCCTGGAAGCATGACGGTTTTTAGATTGGGCTTTCCGAATCCGGATGCTGAATCCAATTAAACAAAGCGCAACAGCATAAGCCCTCATTCCAAGCAAGGCCGCCCCACCCTGCATCAAGTAAACGTCCAGCCTGGTTTCTTGCTAAGCAAAACCACCTTTTCAATCCGCTCGTCCTTCACGAAGTTGAGCAAGAAATGGTCGTAGATGAACGCCAAGCTGGGTTTGGGTGGACGACCATGCGTGACTAGCTTCTTCCAGAGCACTATCAAGGCTCGTCTCCCGCACGCACGGCATACAAAACTTCCGTGTAAACTACTGAATGGGATTGATGCAAGAGAGGGCTGTGGCACTTTGAAGGCGAAGGGACTCGCGCTATCCCCACTACGCTCAGATTGGCTGGAGTAGAAATATTTTTTACGGGCCTAACCTCGCATTAGCGGGCTTTAGTTCAACCCAAGCCCTCTTCATTTCAGATTTGTAATTCTTCAGTCACCTTGTTGTTATCTTAGACTTGTCAAGATTGCAGCTCACTGGCAGCTCTCAGATTTCCAACAATAAGCCAGGTCGACATATTTACAAGCAATCTGCCGATTCGAACGGAGCGCACATGACCCACTTAAAAAAAATTTCACTCGCGGTATTTTCAACAATCGCGAGCATGACACCGGTTGCTGGATTCGCTGATGAGCAAAAGGAAGGATTCATCGAAGGCAGCACGCTGAATGTCTTGAGCCGCACCTTCTATATGAACCGGGACAACCGTAAGGGACAGTCTGCCCCTTCGGGAAACGGTTATTCCGAAGCAACAGCGCAAGGTTTCATTGGAAAGTTCGAGTCAGGCTTCACTCAAGGTACGTTCGGCGTGGGGGTCGATGCGTTTGCCATGATGGGGATCAAGCTTGATACAGGCGGAGGCCGAAATGGTCTACAGAGTTCTTTCAACGTTCTGGCTGTTGATAACAACGGTGACGCCGAAGATGAATACACCAAACTCGGCGGCGCGGTGAAAGCTCGGGCATTCGATACCGTGGTTAAAGTCGGCGATGTATTTCCGAGCACGCCTGTGGTTTCTTTTGGCGACTCCCGCTTGTTGCCTGAAAGTTTTCGGGGTGTAACGGCTATCAACAAAAGCATCACCGGGTTGACTGTTCAAGGTGGCCGTCTGCATTCGATGAGTCAACCGCAGTCCACCTCAATGAGCGACAACTTTGCGACATTCTACGCTGGGCCAGTGAACTCGCCTTGGATCGGCTATTTCGGCGGTGACTATGAGGCAACTGATAGGCTGACGCTAGGGCTGTACGGAAGTCGCTTGAAAGACGCTTGGGATCAGAAGTACGCTTCAGCCTCCTACGTCCTGCCCCTTTCCGACCAAATGGCGTTGACAGGAAGTCTTAACTTCTACAACGCCACCGATGAAGGTAAAAAACTCCTTGGTGAATTCGATAACAATATTTGGAGTGCGAAGGTAGCGCTGAAGTATGGCTCGCACACACTTTCCCTGTCACATCAACGAAATCAAGGCGATGACGACTTTGATTATCTTAGGCAGTCAGATTCCATCTACGTGGCTAACTCAATCCAGTACAGCGACTTCAACTCACCGAAGGAACGCTCATGGATGGTCAGCTACAACCTGGACATGACTAACTTCGGCATACCCGGCCTTTCGTTCATGACCCGCTACGGCAAAGGTACGGATGCTGACTACTCCAACGCTAACAGCACCTACATGCGTCGAGACGATGCTGGTAATCCGCTCAAGGATCAGAAACGCTGGGAGCGCGATATTGAAGCAAAATACATCGTTCAGACCGGCAGCCTGAAAGATTTGTCACTACGTGTTCGGCAAGCGACCACCCGAGCCACAGCGTTCGAGTCCGATTTGGACGAAGTGCGGCTGATCGTTGAGTATCCTCTCAGCGTGCTTTAACACGACTTGTTGAGTACCCTATATCGCCCAGTTTTGTTACCGGGGGATGCCAAAAGCATTAGGTTACCGATAGCAAGAATCACCTTTTGAAGCTCCCGCTCTCATACTTAAGGTGTTTTAGGCGCCTCTTGGGGCGCCTCTTTTTTATGGAACTTTTGCAGCACATCTTGGAATTTACTAGACCAAGGCTACAGTTACGAAAACCATCCATAAATATAGAACTCACATTTAGAAAAATTGATTCTAATAAAAAGATTTCCAACAAAAACAATACTTATCAGCTCTGCCAATTTTGATTAACGGGGGTTTTATGAATGTAAGATTTATCGGGGTTGCTACCCTATTTGCGTTGTCCAGCGCCAACAGTTCAGCTGCGGATCTGACAGAATCAGACTTTTTCAAAAACAGCACGCTGAATGTTCTGAATAGAAACTTCTATTTCGACCGCGACTTCACTGGGGACAGAGCAACCCAGAGCGAACGCCGTGAGTGGGGGCAAGGTCTCATTGCCACCTTCAACTCAGGCTTTACAGCAGGTACAGTCGGATTGGGCGTTGATGCAATAGGTATGTACGGACTAAAACTCGACAGCAGTTCCGACAGGATCGGCACGGGTCTTTTCCCAAACACCGGTAGCGGGCGGCCTGGTGTTGATGAAGCCCAGGATGAGTATTCCAAAGGCGTGGCAGCACTAAAGGTGAAAGTGGGCAAGACCGTGCTTAAATATGGCGGACAAATGGTAAGAAACCCAGTATTTTCGAATTCCGATACTCGTCTTCTACCAGAAACGTCAGAGGGGTTGACCATCGCCAGCCGTGACGTTCCTGGGCTTTTGCTCGAAGCAGGCCATCTTACATCATTGCGCAATCGCGAACAGACCGACAGAGCCTCGGGGCTTCTCCAAAAAGCTGACTTTGTGGGGGGCACTTATGACCTGAGTAAAGAGGTAAACGTTGCCCTCTACGCTTCAAGCGTTCAAAACTACTGGGACAAACGTTTTTTCGGGCTTGGCTGGTCACACGCACTGGACGCCAATCAATCAGTCAAATTGCAGTTTGCCGGTTATCAAACCAAAAGCATTGGGGATGAACTGGGTGGTGATCTAGATAACCAGGTTTACAGCCTCAAAGGCACATATACTTATTTGGCCCACAGCTTCACCTTGGCTGGACAACAGGTAACTGGGCGAGGCAAGTACGCGTTCGGCGTAGATGGGGCAGACACTGTGTTGCTTCCTCAATATGTCCAGATTATGGATGGTACTCGTGAAGATGAACGGTCTTGGCAGGCTCGTTATGACCTGGACTTCGCAACACTGGGTGTGCGAGGCCTGACGTTCATGGCTCGCTATGTGAAAGGTGACAACGTAAAGGTTTCGGCAGCTCAAAACAATGGCAAAGAGTGGGAGCGCGATCTTCAAATCGGTTATGTCGTGCAAAGCGGCCCTGTGAAAGGCTTGAACACTCGCATCCGTCAAGCAACTTACAGAAGCGATTTTACAGCGAGCATCAATGAGGTTCGGATTATCACAGAGTACCCAATCTCGATTTTCTAGCTCCTGCTGATACTTACCTAGCCTTTGAGTTGTGGTAGCCCATCATCGCAATCCCTCTCAAAGGCTTTGCTGTTCCTGCGAAGCTATTTTCATGAGTGTGTCTGGATGCTGACACTAAGCCGTAAACTGTAAGCACAGGACAAAGACAGCTTACTGCAAGTGACGGAGGAAATACTTAGCGGTGCCATGGACTATGACTTCCAAGCCGTTAGCACCTTATTTTTCTGACGGCCATATAAAGCGGCCAGAAAGGCCGCTTTATATTCAACAGGTCTAGAGTCAGGAACGAATCCGGACAGTATTATCAGTTTTTGCCTCTGCATCCGCTTAGCACCCTGTACTGAACAGTGTTCAACTCGCCCTTGGAGTCTTCATAGGTCATCAACTGCGGCATAACCTTACATGCTCGAACATCCGGTGACAAACGAACCACCTTCGCGATGTCGAGATCCATCCCGTATTTGTACTCAACGACTGTCGGCAATGGCTTATTCTTGCCATCAGCATATTTCGCAACGACCTTCTGATGCTCCTGAATTACCTCTTCCGCGGTAGTCTCGCCAGCGAAAGCATACGACGCTACCGGTGAAGCGATCGCCAGGGAAAAAATTAATGTTTTTAAGATTCGCATCGACTGTCTCCAATTAAGTGATGCCTAAAGTTAACAGACGGGCATTAACCGGAACGTTGCGGCAAAATTACGATTTCGTAATCTCAAAAGAATCTATGGTATGGGCTATAGCCCCCCCCTCATAACAGAATTGTAATTCTTTTATCATCTCCCTGTTAGGTAAGAGAGCGTACCATGTTAATCACACACTAATAATGCGTCCCATCAACGATTTTTCACCAAGGCGGTAGTTCCAACGAATCTGTCTAATCGGCTCACTATATGGTTCGAAGCTTCGGCCCAGCTCCGCTCGTTAGGTACGGAAATCCTTGAGTTGGCCGTGCGCTGAAGAAACGCAGCTAGTTCGATAGAGATAGATAAGCGTCAAAAATCAAAACAGTAAAGAAACCTTTATCTAAATCGTTGCTGAACAGAAAATCAATTCCGCCCCTTGAAACAGACCTGAAGGTTAAGTCCTGACGGCAACCTCATTCACTCCCGCTCCTTTGGCTAGGTGAATTTTAAGCGTCCCTTGGGACGCTTTTTTTTGCTCGAGATTCATCCTGCGAGCAGGAACACCCTAACATTACCTATGTCATAAATAAGCGAGATAGTTCGCTTACCTTTCCCCACAGTTCAAGGATATCTTATGAGCTCAGGTCACAGCCATGGCGAAGTACGCGCAGGTCACGAAAAGAAGCTATTGATAGCACTGACGCTGACCGGCGGGTTCATGATTGCCGAAGTCATTGGCGCATGGATTACCGGCAGCCTCGCCCTACTCTCTGACGCCGCGCACATGTTCACCGACACCGCTGCGTTGGCGATCTCGCTGATGGCATTCCAAATTGCTAAACGCCCGGCAGATCGCAGTCGCACATTTGGCTATGCGAGATTTGAAATCTTAGCGTCGACCTTCAACGCGATCCTCCTCTTCCTTGTTGCGATGTACATCCTCTATGAGGCCTACCAACGACTCTTGAGTCCTGCTCCCATCGAGTCCACAGGGATGCTTGTAATCGCCACAATGGGCCTTGTGGTTAACATAATATCTATGCGCCTTCTTGGCGCAGCGAGCGGCGAAAGCCTAAACGTGAAAGGCGCTTATCTGGAAGTCTGGAGCGATATGCTCGGCTCTATAGGCGTCATCGTAGCAGCGGTGGTCATTCGCTTTACCGGCTGGGCCTGGGTGGATTCAGTGGTGGCCGCTGGGATTGGCTTATGGGTATTGCCAAGGACGTGGGTGCTGTTGCGTGAAAGCATGAACGTACTGTTGGAGGGCGTTCCCAACGGAATCGACCTGGAAAAAGTCGAGCAGACCATTCTGCAGGTTGAGGGGGTGACGGCGATCCATGACCTACACGTCTGGTCGGTCACCAGTGGCAAGAACGTGATGAGCGTCCATGTTGTAATTCCACCGAACTTGCTTGATGGGCAAGCCATTCTGGAGAAGATAACTGGGTCAGTTCGCAATGAGTTCGGAATCGGGCACTGCACGATCCAGCTTGAACAGGATGGCTTTCACGATGATGAGCACGCGGTAGATGATCACGAACACCATGCCTAGACCAGAAAGGCGGGCTCACATCCGCCTTCCGCTCACACTGCTTTAAGTTCAACCGGGAGCAGAAGACGAAGGAAGGGCTCAAAAAATTGCAGGATCAAGGCTCGAACCCGCTCGGTGTTGCAATTATCGCAGCGAAGCTCGCAGATGATGTGCCGCTCTTCGGATTTGGTGATTTGCATGTTTTTTACCCTGGATTTCGCCGAACCCTGGCCTGGCGCGAAATGACCGATTCACGTCCGGCCATTCGACATACAGCGCCAGATTTGCCAAGTGATTTACTCGGAGCGCTTTTCGAATATTCCTTTGGCGATGTCCGCCGCCGACATTGCGTTCGGCCAACCGGCGTAGAAGGCCAGATGCGTAATGATTTCGGCAGCCTGAATTTGGGTCAGACCGTTATCCATGGCTTTGTTCACATGGAAAGGGATTTGAGCGGCTTGCCCCACTGCAACCAGAGCCGCGACCGTGACCAGGCTGCGGTCACGGGGAGTCAGTGCCGGGCGCAGCCACAGGTCATGGAACAGTACCGAAGTTGTATAGCCTGCGAGCGCATCGAATGCAGGGCCGATCATCTGTTCTACCGCCGCCACGCGCATCTCCTCAAAGGCTTCATCGACTGGGAGCAGGTTGTCATTTACATCCTCCAATGCGGTCGGTGCGATACCGCGAGTCTCAAAAACGTCTTTGGCGATGGATGCCGCCAATGTCGCATTGCCCCAGCCTGAATAGAATGCCAAATGAGTGATGACTTCAGCCAGTTCGGTGGGCGTAACGCCATTTTCCAACGCCAAGTTGAATTGGCGAGCCATTTCGGCTGGCTGATGCCGCGCAATCAAGGCGGCAACAGTCACGATGCTGCGATCCCGGGGCAGCAGTTGCGGTCGCTGCCATATCTCTTCCAGAAGCACGTCCTGGGTGTAGCGCGCAAATGCCGGTACGGCGAAGTTAGCTTCGTCTGACTTCATAGTGATCGCTCGCTCGTGCAGGTGGATAGTGGGAAACGAGGGTGTGACGGTGCCCCCGAAGAAACACCGTCAGGCGCTGAAGAACGATTAACGGTTGATGGTTTTCATCATCTGCGCGGTGTAACGCTCACCTTGTACAGGCACCTCGGCCAGAACCTCACCAAGTTCGCGAAGGTCTTCTACGGTCAATTCCACGGTTGCTCCGCCTACGTTCTCTTCAAGGCGATGCAGCTTGGTTGTACCTTGTATAGGCGCAATCCACGGCTTTTGTGCTAGCAGCCAGGCCAGCGCAACCTGGGCGGGGGTGGCTTGCTTGCGTTGGGCGATTTCACCGATCAGGGTGACGAGATGGTGGTTGGCCTCGCGGGCACCGTTAGCAAAACGAGGCAGATTGTTCCGGACATCACCGTTGGAGAAGGTCGTGCCGGCATCAATTTTCCCAGTCAAAAAACCCTTGCCCAATGGACTGAAGGGAATGAAGCCAATCCCGAGCGCTTCGAGGGTTGGAATAATTTCCTGTTCAGGCTCACGGGTGAACATCGAATACTCACTTTGAAGTGCCGACAGCGGCTGCACCGCATGGGCGCGACGGATAGCGTCCACGCCGGCCTCACACATGCCAAAGTATTTGACCTTGCCTCCGGTGATGAGGTCGCGCACGGCCCCGGCAACATCTTCCATAGGAACATTGGGATCGACGCGATGTTGGTAAAACAGGTCAATGCAGTCGGTCTTCAGGCGCTTGAGTGATTCTTCCGCCACCTGGCGGATGCGCTCAGGTCGACTGTCCAGCCCTGCGGCGGGACTGCCGTCCTTAAAACCGAATTTTGTCGCGATGACGATCTGCTCGCGAAATGGTTGAACGGCTTCGCCAACCATTTCTTCGTTGACTTGCCCATAAGCTTCTGCCGAATCGAAGTGGGTGACGCCACGCTCAAAGGCCGCCCGGATGAGTTTGATTGCGTCCGCTTTGTCAGTGGCGGTGCCATAGCCGAATGTCAGGCCCATGCAGCCCAGGCCAATGGCTGAAACTTCGAGGCCGTTGCTGCCGATTTTGCGCTTATGCATCATCCATCTCCTTTGTGGAAACCAACCCACAAATTGTTTGGTTATTGGGGATGCAGCGACTTTATAAACATCTCACCCATTCAAGAAGTGGCATACTTCGATAACCGGTATGAGGTTAATTCATAATGGCACAAAGCGATTTCAACAGCCTTGCGGTGTTTATCACCGTTGCGCGCGAGCGCAGTTTCACCAGAGCCGCGGCCCATTTGGGTGTGTCCCAATCCGCTATTAGCCATAGCATCCGCAGTCTTGAGGAACGTCTTGGTATCCGCTTGCTGGCCCGCACCACACGGGGCGCGTCGCCGACCGAAGCCGGCGAGCGATTGCTTGTGAGCCTTGTGCCTTACTACGAGGGGATAGAAGCCGAAATTGCCGCATTAGGAGAGTTGCGTGACAAGCCGGCCGGAACTATCCGGATCACCTCGCCCGACCATGCGGCATCTACCATTCTCTGGCCGAAACTCTCTAGGTTGCTGCCGGAATATCCCGATCTGACTCTAGAGATCAACATCGGCTACAGGTTAATCGATATCGTCGCTGAACGCTTCGACGCCGGAGTGCGTATAGGCGATCAAGTGGCAAAGGACATGATCGCAGTCAGGATTTCCCCTGACTTTCAAATGGCTGTGGTGGGAGCGCCGAGTTACTTTGCTCATCGTGCGAAGCCACAGATTCCCCAAGATCTGACAACTCATAACTGCGCGAACCTGCGTTTGCCCACTCATGGTGGTTTGTATGCCTGGGAGTTTTCCAAGGCCGGCAAGGCGCTACAGGTTCAGGTGTCTGGCCAGATGATCTTTAGCAACTCACCCCAAATAATGGCCGCTGCTCTGCAAGGATACGGGTTGGCATATGCACCGGAGGATCTTGTCCAGGCATATGTCGAGGATGGTCGGTTAATTCGTGTTCTTGAAGACTGGTCGCCAACTTTTCCTGGATATCACCTTTACTACCCGAGCCGGAGACAGTCTTTGCCAGCCTTTGCACTGGTAGTCAATGCGCTCCGCTACAAGAGTTAGGAGACTCTGCGGTCAAATCCAGTATTGGTTGCGATTTTCTAATTGGAGACCGACAACCTCCAGCAGTTGATCCACACCCTTATCAATGTCTGCTTTTGGCTGTGGATTCAACCGGTAGACTCATCGGTCTAAAGGTAACCCAGCAAGAGGAGTGTTTTCTTATGAAGCAACGGCCTCGAATCTGCTACACCGACACGTAGAAGGCCCTCCTGGGGTTTGGAAGGTGAGTTCGCCGGACGCTTACGAAGGAAGGTCACGGCACGCGAGAGAAGATAAATGTTCGGTACAGCGCCAGGCGTGAAACATAATCAATAAGGGATTGGCGAATCCTCGCGAGGCACTCTGTGTCCTACGCGAGGAGCTAAAACGACGGCCCAAAGGGAGGGCAGAAAAGCTTTCGCTAATTCCGCCCGATCTCCTGGTAATTTTGCCGCTTGCCACTACTGTTTTGCGTAGGGGATCCAACTCAGCAAGCGCTTCTGAAAACCATAGCTGGCAGCCTGGTAGTAAGCGATAGTGCGCTCAATCAGCGGATCCGAAGTGCTGGCCCGTGATTCCAAACTTTCACCCAAGGCCTCATCATGGCGTCTCAAACCTTTACGAGGACTGAGTATTGCCAAATCCTTACCATCGAACAGCCCTAGGTGTTGGTAGTTTCCAACCAGAACGCGGGGTGGCAATGGATTTTCCTGAAGCAAATTACGTCCGAAAAACGTTGATTCATAACTCATATTAAGCAACCCGAGCAATGTCGGCGCCAGGTCGATCTGACTGGCCAGCTGTGCGGATTCCCTGGCCTCGATCATCTTGGGTGCGTAGATTAATAAAGGTATTTGGTAGTTATTTATCGGCAAATCCTCTTTACCTGCGCTACCAGCGGTGTGATCCGCGACAAAAACAAAGATCGTGTTATCAAACCAAGGTTTTGCTCTCGCAGACTCCAGGAATTTTCCAATGGCGTAGTCAGTGTACTTAACGGCTCCATCTCGGCCGTTACCGGATTTAATGTCGATCTTGCCGTCAGGATAAGTGTAAGGACGATGATTGGAAGTCGTCAGGAGCTGAAGAAAGAACGGCTTCTTCTTTGCGTAGTCTTCGTCAGCAAGACTCAGGGCTTGGGAGTAAAGATCTTCATCTGACATCCCCCACGCATTCTTAAAACGAATTTGGGATTCATCCACGCTGGTCTGATCCACCACTCGATAACCATTTCCACTGAAGAAAGCATTCATGTTGTCAAAATAACCGCGGCCACCATAAACGAACACTGAATCGTATCCTACTGCTGACAATTGCTGACCGAGGCTCGCGAAGCCACTTTCACGGCCCACGCGTTTAACAATGGATCGGCCGGGTGTCGGAGGGATGGACAGGGTAATAGCCTCAAGCCCGCGATCAGTACGTGTACCTGTCGCATAAAAATTGTTGAAGTATAGACTTTTTTTACGTAATTCATCCAGAGACGGCGTGAGACCTCGAACGTCACCATTACTCCCGAGGTATTTGGCGCTCAGACTCTCTATTGTAACCAAGACAATATTCGGCTTACGCGCAGTGCCTGGATTCTTGACCTCGCGTTTTATATCGAGTGGGTCGCTGCCTTTGAACTTTACATCGGACTCGTTCAACTCAGCACGGATAAGACTCGCAGCTTTATCTTTGGATAACGTGCCGTAAAACTTCTCATAGTCTAGCTCATTATTTCTGAACGCTGCAAAGAACTGGTAAGGCCCATTACTGGCGAGCTCTTTTTGGTATGCGTTACCTCCCTGACTGCGAAACGTTTCTTGACCTACCAATTGTATAGCGCCCGCAACCATCACACCTAAAACTGCAATAACTATTATCCGATTTCGCCAGGACGGCAACTCTGAACGAAGTGATTTCACAACCAACTTTCTTAAAATAAAACCGATAATCAAAGCAATCACTACCAACGCAGTTAACAGCTCAACTACGGGATAGGATTCCAAAATATTATTGAGAACCTCATCTGAATAGACGAGATAGTCCACGGCAATAAAATTGAATCGAACGCCAAACTCATCCCAGAACAACCACTCGGCGACTGCTACAAACAACATAGCAAACAGACTAAAGACCATAATTCCCGCCATAAAGCCTTGGTGAACCTTAGTCCGCCAAAGGGCCGGAGGGCAAAGCAGCACATAGATCGCTAAAGGCAGAGTTGCATATAAAAGGAATGCAAGGTCGTAGAGCAATCCCGACGCGATCATTGAGGCGGCACCGTCGCCTGCGTCATTGAGATGCGTAAGCCATAATATGCATCGGGTAGTGAAAAACACGGCGAGCCAACTAGCTGTCAGGATAGACAGATAGCGTATGGGAGCAGACATCCAAGGCTTAGATTTCAACTTTTTTCTCTCAATATAAACAGGCACGCAAAAGTCTCACTCACCTCAGGAGAGGACATGTTTTGTAGGGGGGCTGCCCCCTACAAGTCACAGCTTTCGGCGCTGCGACACTCAGACCTTGCGTAAGATATAGACTCGACACATCGCATACAGAGGAATGAAGTCAGACTTATGCTCAACTTTAAAACCGGCGTTTATAAACTCGGCCTCAGCGACATCACTCGGGATCACAAATCGATTTTGATAGTCACCCTGTTTTCCTTGAGCCTTCCTTGCTAGCTTATGGCGCCTGCGTCTCCATGCCTTGAAATTTCCGTCTACCCACATTGACAAAATCACAGTTTCTCGGGTCACGCGATGGAATTCACGCAACATAGTGAGCCGATGTTCGGCCTCACCGATGTGATGAATTAGCCGCATGCTAAAGATACTGTCGACTGAGTTATCGGGAAGATCGATATCGAACGCAGATGTTTCAAGGGGTTTGATTCGCTTGACTATATCAGCGGGTTGATTCGCAAACGCCGTTTCAATCATGTCGGGTGAGTTGTCAGCCCCGATAATGATTCGGTTCGACTTCTCAGCCAAGAGCTTCCAAAAACGACCCGCACCGCACGGCAAATCGAGAACGAGACCTGGCTCGCCTGCTTTCTGCAATGCATCTCGCGCCATTTGCTCGTCACGGTAATGCGACAGCCGTCGTGCTATACCATCCTGATGTTTAAAAAAATATTGTTTAGCATGGTCACTATCATATTTTTCTGAAAATTTGAGTTTTACTGGCTCGCTCATGGGCACTCTCCAATGATATGACTCATAGGCTATTCCTGTCGGTGTCGAGAAGACGTCAAGGAGTTGTAAAAATTCTGAGAAAAGTTCGGTCGTTACTGCCATCAACGTAGTTAGGCTTCCAACATTTCTTTGCTCACTGCGAGGTAACTTCTGACTGCCTTGTAGACAACCTTCTCGGTTGATGATTACGCGCTTTTTTATGCCAACTTTGTTCCCTAAGCATGATTTTTTTCGACGCCACCATGGCGCGGCACAAAATAAAAGCTAATAAATTGCTAAAGAATATTTTTACGACGGTAAATGTATAATTCTTGTAGGAAGCTTTTCGCTAGTCCCATTAGAGCTAGGCACCAGAAAACTCGCCATCTGGATACATGCCTGTGCTTCCATACCACAACGTTTTCTAGCGTTAGTCGTTGAAACTCATCTACGGTGAAGGGAAAACACTGCTGCAGCCCTAATAAGCAGCCAATACCGGCGAACTACTGCCTTAGCACGAAGGCCAGCCTGACTTACACAGGAGGTTACTTGGTCAGATCCATCTGGCCGACTAGAGCAGTTTTGTTGAACCCACGCTCTGACTCCAACAGGCAGTTATGACACCACCCAAATACTTGGGCTAATCGCCGCGACATATCGCAAATGGTAAATCGAGTAAAGAGCGCGTATACGCCTAACATACCTCCGAAAGAGTGCATTTCAGAAAAAGGGGAAGTAACCCTGAGTGAGGCGGGGTGAATCGTGCTGGTAATGTGTACCAGCAGCAAGTTAAAAGAGATCCGTGACGAGCCGCCCCGCCTTCGGTCACACGGAAAATAGTCGTAGCGGCGCAGATCCTCTCAAATTTTAAATGCCCCTGTTAGTGGCGCACCCTAAAAAACTCGCGGCAGATAGCTGCCGCAAGTCTTTATGTCTCAAGTGGAGCAATCAGTCATCTTCGTCTCGACGATGCGCCCATTGGTAAAGCGCAGGTAGCACAAGTAACGTTAGCGCCGTGGAGGAAAGAATACCTCCGATGACCACCGTGGCCAGCGGTCGTTGTACTTCGGCACCCGTGCCTGTTGCCAATGCCATCGGGATGAACCCCAGAGACGCCACCAATGCGGTCATCAAGACCGGACGTAGGCGTGTCAAGGCACCCTCGTTAATTGCATCACCGAGTGAACGTCCCTCCTCACGCAGATTACGAATGAAGGCGATCATCACCAGACCGTTCAGCACCGCCACACCGGATAATGCAATGAAGCCAACGCCCGCCGAAATGGACAGGGGGATGTCTCTCAACCAGAGCGCCATGACACCACCGGTCAAGGCGAACGGGATACCGGTGAACACCAGCAAACCGTCCTTCAAGTTGTTGAACATCAGGAACAGCAAGGCCAGCACCATCAGCAAAGCAACGGGAACCACAATCTGCAACCGCTTGGCAGCAGACTGCAGTTGCTCAAACTGACCACCCCAACTCGTCCAATAGCCTGCCGGAATCTGTACGCCGCTAGTGATGCTCTCGCCAGCTTCCTGGACAAATGAGCCCAAGTCACGACCACGTACGTTGGCGCTGACGATTACTAGGCGCTTGCCGTTCTCTCGGCTGATCTGGTTTGGCCCCAGCACTAGATCAAGCGTTGCCACTTGGGATAGCGAGATAAAGCCGATTTGCTGATTGGTGCTGCCCGCAGTGGCGGGAATCGGGATCAACAGGCTCGAAAGCCCCGCGACATCCGTGCGCAGCTTATCCGACAGGCGAACGACCATGTCAAAACGACGATCTCCCTCATAGAGCGTACCAGCCTGACGACCACCCACGGCCGTCGCGAGTGCATCCTGCACATCTCCTACGTTGAGTCCGTAACGTGCAGCCTTGTCCCGATCAATGTTGATCGTCAGTACAGGCAGGCCCGTGGTTTGCTCAACCTTCACCTCAGAAGCGCCAGGCACTTTCTGCAAAGTAGCTGCAATTTTTGCCGCGGTTTGATTCAGCACGTCCATGTCGTCGCCGAATACCTTGACCGCCACATCACTACGAACACCAGAAACCAGTTCGTTGAAACGTAACTGAATAGGCTGAGACAGCTCGTAGTTGCTCCCTGGAACACCTGCCGCTGCTTGCTGCAGTTCCGCTACCAATGTCTCACGAGACTTACTTGGATCAGGCCATTCACTTTGCGGTTTAAGCATCACGTAACTGTCGGAGATGTTCGGCGGCATTGGGTCGGCAGCAATCTCTGCGGTACCCGTACGGGCGAACATCCGTTCTACTTCCGGCACCTTTTCAATGATCGCCTTTTCCAAGTGCTGCTGCATCTCAACAGATTGAGTCAGGCTGGTGCCTGGAACTCGAAGCGCCTGTAAAGCAAAGTCCCCTTCACTCAAGCTAGGAACAAACTCACTGCCCATCCGGCTTGCAGTGAATCCAGACAGCACGATCAGGACAAACGCTAGCGCGAATGCAATCGCCCGATGCCCCAGTACCCAAGTCAAAACCGGTGCGTAGCGCAAGCGCGCAGTGCGCATCACGAAACCTTCCTCTTCCTTGACCTTACCGGTCACAAACATCGCGATGGCGGCAGGGACAAAGGTCACGGACAAGATCATGGCACCGAGCAAGGCGATAACAACGGTGAACGCCATCGGGTGGAACATTTTGCCTTCTACGCCGGTCAGGGCGAAGATCGGCAGATACACGACCATGATGATCAACTGGCCAAAAATCAGTGGTCGGCGGGCCTCTTTTGCAGCGGCGAAAACTTCGTGGAAACGTTCAGAACGGGTTAGCATCCGTCCGTGCTTTTGCTGGGCATGCGCAAGTCTTCGGATCGCATTCTCGACAATCACGACAGCGCCGTCGACGATGATGCCGAAGTCGAGGGCGCCCAGACTCATCAGGTTGGCACTGACCTTGTTAGTGAACATGCCGGTAAAGGTGAAGAGCATGGCCAGCGGAATAACCATGGCGGTGATAAGTGCAGCGCGAATGTTGCCGAGGAACAGGAACAGGATTGCGATGACAAGAATCGCACCTTCCACTAGGTTCTTCTTGACTGTCGCAATGGCCTTCTCAACTAGGTTGGTACGGTCATAAACCGTGACCGCCTTGACCCCTTCGGGAAGCGAGCGGTTGATTTCAGCCAGTTTGGCCGCAACAGCCTGAGAGACCGTGCGACTGTTTTCCCCGATTAGCATGAACACGGTGCCAAGCACTACTTCGCGACCGTTTTCAGTAGCCGCTCCGGAGCGCAGCTCCTTACCAATACCTACGTCAGCAACGCTGCTGACCCGTATCGGTGTGCCATCAACGTTGGCGATGACAATATTTGCAATGTCCTGAACCGTCGCCAACTGTCCTGGTGCGCGGATCAGCAACTGCTCTCCTCCACGCTCGATGTAACCGGCACCCACGTTGGCGTTGTTACGCTCCAGAGCAGCCACCAAATCGTTCAGTGTCAGCTTGTAAGCAGCCAGTTTTTTCGGGTCGGGGGCGATCTGATACTGCTTGGCATAACCGCCGATGGTGTTGATCTCGGCGACGCCTTTGACGTTACGCAACTGTGGCTTGATGATCCAGTCTTGGATAACCCGAAGATCCGTTGGAGTGTAAGGAGTACCATCGTCCTTCAGCGCCCCTTCTTCAGACTCCACCGTCCACAGAAATATCTCACCAAGACCAGTGGAAATCGGCCCCATCATCGCATCAACGCCTTCCGGCAATTGATCCTTGGCAATTTGCAGACGCTCACTCACCAACTGGCGAGCGAAGAACAGATCGGTACCGTCTTCAAAAATCACTGTGACCTGGGACAATCCCGAACGCGACAGCGAACGAGTTTGCTGCAAACCCGGAAGGCCGGCCATGCTCGTTTCAATCGAGAAGGTAATACGCTGCTCGGTCTCCAGCGGTGAAAACCCGGGAGCCGAGGTGTTGATCTGCACCTGCACGTTGGTGATATCAGGCACAGCATCGATGGGTAATTTCTGGTAACTGGCAATGCCCAGCCCAGCCATGAGCAGAACCGCAAGCATCACAACGATGCGCTGCTCAATCGCGAATTTAATCAACCGTTCAAACATAGAGTTTTACTCGTGTGACGCAGGTCAATGGGCATGCTCAGCAGAGCCTTTACCCAGCTCCGACTTGAGGATGAAACTGCCAGTAGCAGCCACTTGTGTTCCGGCAGCCAAGCCATCTGTAATCTCTACAAAGCCACCATCTCGACGGCCGACCGTTACCGGTTGAACCTTAAACCCCTCGGCATTGCGCACAAAAACAGAGAGCTTGTCTTCAACAGTCTGTAGGGAGGATTCGGGCACACTGACGTCAGCATTGGCTTTCTCAGCCTTGACGTCGATGGAGACAAACAGCCCTGGGCGCCAAGATCCCTCAGGGTTGGCCAGCGCCACTCGAACAGCCGCAGCACGTGTCTGTTCACCAAGCAAGCTACCGACATAGCTCACTCGCCCCTCGACTTGAGCGTTCATATCAGGCGCGCTGATGATCACTGATCGGCCCACCACCACTTTGTTCAAGTCTTTAGGCGTCACACCAAAGGTGGCCCAAACTCGTGACAAGTCGGACAACGTAAACGCGGTGCTGGCTTCGCTGACAACTTCACCGATACCTAGGTGCTTCTCAACGATCACCGAGTCGAACGGGGCGATCAGCTCATAACGGTTTCCGGCAGAAGGATTGAGGCTGGCACCGATGGCGCTCAGCTTCTGGCGAGTGTTTCCTAGGCTAATATCAGCTTCCTGGAAGGACTGGCGTGCCAACAGGTAATCCTGTTCTGCGGAGATTTTGTCTTCCCACAACTTCTTCTCGCGCTGCAAGGTCAGTCGCGCCAGCTCCACTCGCCGCTGCGCTGCGTTCAGCTCGGCTCGCTGATCAGAAATTTGTTGGCTGGCAATTACAGCCAACACCTGGCCTTTTTTCACCGCCTGCCCCAATTCAACATTGACCTTTTCCACGATGCCGTTCACACGAGGCACAACATGAGTAGTGCGGTCTTCGTCGAAGCGGATTTCTCCTGGGAAGGTGATAGAGGTGCTCATTTGCCTGGCTTCTGCCGCCACAGTTTGAATACCGGCAGCATTTATTTGTTCAACCGTGAGCTCAAGCTGACCTTCTTCGTCGTGGGACTCGCCCTCCTCCGCGCCTTCCTTGCCGTGGTCTTCGTCACCATGGGCCTCTTCTGCTTGAGCGTCCTTAGAAGCTTTTGCTGACTCTTTACCGTCGCCATGTGTCTCGGCGGCAGAAGGCGAGCTTTCTTTACCTACCGTCAAACTACCCAGGCCGATCATGGTTACCACCGCCAAAGCAATGGCAATGCTCCGTTTGTTATTCATGGATGCTCCCGGCGATCACGTGCTCACACAGTGCGATGCGCTCAATAAGTACAAAGAACGATTGTTAAGGATTGGTACTGAATTGGTTGAGGTCGCCATAGATGCGCTCTATGGTCACTCTTGCGTCAGTGGCGATCGCCAGAGAGTCCAAATATTGGCTGCGTGCAGCGATCAACGTCCGTTGAGCATCCAGGACTTCGAGAAATCCGAATTTACCCATTTCGAAACCGCGAGTGGCCGCATCTACTGCGCTTTTGGCCGAAGGCAAGATGACTTGATTGAACGACTCCACGTCCTTCGACGCTGTTGTCCATTGGTCAAGCGCAGACTGAGTTTGGGTGCGTAACCTGAGCTCCACCGCATTACGCAGGTCGCGGGCCTGGTCAGCTCGGCGAGATGCCGCAAGCACATTGCCCTGATTTCTGTTGAATAGAGGGAGGGGCAGCGATACACCCACAACGTTGACACGTTGACGATCTTCTCGGCTGTACTGACTGCCGATACTGACAGTCACGTCTGGAATGCGCTGCGCCCTTTCTGACCCTAACGCAGCATCACGCTGGTCAATTTGGGTCTGCGCTAGGCGCAGTTCCGCAGATTGATTGATGGCAGTGAGCATCTTCGCAGTTGAAGGTGATTTGCCTGGTGATAGATCGGAATATTCCAGACTATCAAACGATGCCGTCGCCGATCCGGTAGCGCGAGCCAGGTCACGATAACTATTGGTCTTTAGCGTTTCGGCCCGTCGAACCAGCAAGGTTGTTTCAGCCAACTGTACTTGGGCACGCGTCGCTTCTACCGGCGATGATTTACCGGCCCGAACACGTCCCTCGGCAACTTCCAAACCTCGCTCGGCCAGGGTTAGAGATTGTCGCGCCAGATCAAGTCCGGTTTGGGCTCTGAGCGCGGCATAGAACGCTTGCACGACCTCAGCACGCAATTCATTACCTCGTCGCTCAAGCTCAATTCGCGCAGCGTCCTGGCCTTTGCTGGCAGCATCAATACGAGCTCCACGTTTGCCGCCAAGCTCCAACGCCTGGCTAAGCATGACGGTTGTAGTGCTGGTGCTACGGCGAGTGTCCTCTGCTTCCCAGGACATTACCGGGTTTGGAATGAGGCCCGCCTGCTGCCTATCACCCTCCGCCACGCCGATCTCCCATCGAGCGGCGGCGAGGTCTGGGTTTTCGGCGAATGCCGACTGGATAGCCTGAGAAAGGCTTAGGCTTTGGGCAGTCGCCACACTCGGTACTACTAGAGGGAGCAACAACGCACAAAAAACACCCGCTCGAATGGAAGGCACCATGGGGAAAAAACTCTTATACGCAGGCACGTTCGTACTTCTCCAGTCGCATAAATCACCAAGTCAGAAAGATTAGTTACAACTCCTGCCTCGGCAGCTGGAGTTAGACATGGCGACTTTATGCAATAGGAGTTATCAGAAGGATTGCTGAAAAATTACAATGTTGTTATCAGCAAAAAATCAGCTTTTTTTGACTTACACTGCAGCTGTCCGATGTGACGAACAACCAGCGACCGAAATCATTTGCTCTGCGAACAAAGGTTGGAGAACGCACTGCTGCGGCAAAATTTCGCGACCAACCTTAAATACTACATTTTCCAATGCATATGCTTGACCCTAAAGCTACTACAGCGTTGAGAATTAAGCTATGTAGACCAAGTTGTGAAAAATTCGTCAATAAAATTTACTGAATTGTGAAAATTTAGTTAAACAAACCCGTAAATATAAAAATTATGCAAACGATTTAAATCGTAAAGCATTCAAACCTAATAGGAACCAACGCAATGCGAATCCTTGTAGTAGAGGACGAACCAAAAACTGCCGAGTACATGCACCAGGGTTTGACAGAGAGCGGTTACATCGTTGACGTCGCCAATACCGGGCTTGACGGCCTATATCTCGCGCAGAATCAGTCTTACGACGTTGTCATTCTAGATGTGAACCTGCCGGAGATGGAAGGCTGGGAGGTACTTTCCCGACTGAGGCAGACTACCAACACACGAGTGATGATGGTTACCGCACGAGGACGCGTAGATGAAAAAGTCCGAGGCCTTGAGCTAGGAGCGGACGACTACCTCGTAAAACCATTCGAGTTTCCTGAGCTCCTTGCCAGGATTCGCACGCTGATGCGCCGTACCGAACAGACCAACCTGTCGGAGGTGTTACGTGTGGGCGATCTTGAACTGGATCAGGGGCGACATCGCGCGTTTCGGGGTACCCAGCGTATTGATCTCACTACCAAGGAGTTTGCCCTCCTGCATCTTCTCATGCGCCACAGCGGCGAGGTCATGTCTCGAACGCAGATTATCTCTATGGTCTGGGACATGAATTTTGATTGTGATACCAACGTCGTTGAAGTCTCCATCCGGCGCCTTCGGGCAAAAATCGACGACCCTTTTGAACACAAATTGATCCATACGCTGCGAGGTGTCGGCTACGTACTGGAATCTCGCGGATGAGGCCTACGCGCCTCTCAGTGAGGCTCAGTCTTACCATCAGTGCAATGAGCGCACTGGTGGTTCTGGTGATGGCGACATTCGCCTACGCATCCATTTCTCACCAATTAGATCTACGAGCCAAAGAAAGCCTAAAGGAAAAATTGGCCCAAATCGAACACAGTTTGACCGAGGGTTCTGGTTCCAGTGCAGATATTGTGCTCCACCCCCACAACCTTCGGGATCAGATCATCGGGCATGACAACTTGATGCTCACCGTTTTTGACTCGAGTCTTCCACGGAAAAAGCTGATGAGTCTTGGCAACGGAACCGAGGTCGCGGCGCCGACTACGGATCGAGGGCTGTCCGGCTTCCAGCGCCTTGAGTCGGCTGAGGGCTACGAGATTCTGATGACCCAGAAGTTGATACGCCTTGAGAATGATCAACAGATCCTGGTTATGCTTTCATTAGACCGAAAAAGCGACACGACGCTGCTAAACGCTTACGTCAAGTCTACCCTTATTGCTCTGCCTCTAATCCTGCTTCTAGTAGGTGGTGTAGCTTGGTGGCTTGTAAATCGCGGATTGAGACCTCTGCGCGCTTTCAAGAAAGTTGCAGCAATGATATCTGCCCGAGATCTCTCTCATCGTATGAAAGTAACAGGGCTCCCGGACGAGCTTCGTGATTTGGCACATGCTGTAAACTTCATGCTGCACCGGCTCGATGGTGATGTGCAACAAATGGCCCAGTTCTCGGACGATTTAGCACATGAATTACGCTCACCAATGAACAACCTGATGGGCAAGGCCCAGGTGACGTTGTCTAGGGATAGACCCCCGGAGGAATATAAAAAGGTATTGGAGTCCTGCACGGAAGAACTGGAGCGATTGTCTCGTATGGTCTCGCAGATGCTATTCCTTGCCAGTGTGAGCCAGCCAACAGTTCCATTGACATTCGGCGTCATCAACCTCCAAGAGGAGGCAAAAAAAGTAGCAGAGCTATTTTCGTCGTCTGCGGAAGAGAAAAAGATGTCTTTGCAGGTGCACGGAAGCGCGCATGCTATGGGTGATCGTCTGATGATCCAAAGAGCAATCTCGAACCTTCTGTCCAACTCCATAAGACACGGCACGGCCGGCAGTACAATAAAGATAATGCTTACCGACCACTCGGATGAGGTATCGCTATCGGTTTGCAATACAGGTGAAGGTATTGAAGCCGAACATTTACCACGGCTATTTGACCGCTTTTATCGAGTGCATGCGAGCCGCTCGCGCCAACAAGGTGGAACGGGATTGGGACTTGCCATCGTCCGCTCCATCATGAGTCTGCACGAGGGACGGGTGACCGTTGAAAGCCAACCGGGGTACACCACAACCTTTAGCCTAGTTTTTCCTAAAATCAGTTAACGATGCTTCTGTGTGAGGATATACAAAGTAAATTCAGTAATATTCATACTTAATATAATTGAGCCGAACTACTGCCTCATATTGTCGGGGAGTATTAAGCCCATCCACCCAATTTAACAGCGCAGTAATATTGATAGCAGAGAAGGGTATGGTTCTCGATATTTTATATGGCGCAGGCGTTGGTCTTGCCCTGGGCATGACAGGCGGAGGCGGTGTTCTGGCCGTTCCAGCATTGATGCTAGGCCTTGGCTACCCCCTTCCCCAAGCTAAACCTGTTGCGCTGATTGCCGTTGGTAGTGCTGCCTTCATCGGGTGTCTAGACGGGTTACGCAAAGGATTGGTGAGGTACAAGGCCGCAGCAGTGATGGCTGTACTAGGTACTTTGTGTGCACCTATCGGCTTATGGCTGGCGAAGGCACTCTCCATAACGATGTTGATAATTATTTTTTGCGCTGTGCTCTTATTCATTTCGGTGAGGATGTTCAAGCAGGCCGTTTTCCCAAAGAAACCTGAAGCCAATCAGGAGCAAAAGCTGCTGTCAGCAAAATGCCTGGTAAATCCATCGACCGGCCGCTTTCAGTGGACTAATGAGTGCTTCGCAAGCCTTTCAGCAATCGGAGCTATTTCTGGATTATTTAGTGGAATGCTTGGCTTGGGCGGCGGATTCATAATCGTACCCGGCGTTCGACAGTTCAGTAATCTCAGCATGCACGGGACTGTGGCTACAGCCTTGGCGGTTATTGCCTTCATTTCAGCAGGTACGGTAACCGCATTTCTGATAGCAGGCGGGGTCGTAGAACCGACAGCATGGCGCTTCATCGCGGCCACCGTGGCTGGGATGCTACTCGGTCGCACACTCGTATCAAAAGTGTCGGGCAGCCTGCTGCAAATAGGATTCTCTCTTCTAGTGTGTGTAGCCGCTGTCATGTTGCTGGCTAAGACATTGATGCCATATCTTCACTGAGGCCACAGCCTAAAATGATAGTCAAAACCTTTATCGATACGCTGACAAGCACCTTTAGCTATGTAGTGTACCGGGAAAACTGTAAGGAATGCGCCGTCATCGACCCGGTACTTGGGTATGACTTCAGGTCAGGAAAAACCGACACTAAGGGCGCCGATGACATTCTGGAGTTTATCGTCAGTCAAGGTCTGGAAGTCCAATGGTTGCTCGAAACCCACATGCACGCCGATCACTTGTCATCTTCGGCATACCTGCGCAGCAAGCTCGGTGGAAAAATTGCTGTCAGCGAGAAGGTTAAAACGGTGCAAGCGATATTCGGAAAGGTATACAACTTTGAGCCTGAGTATTACAAGGCCGACGGCCTGTTCGACTATTTGTTCAAGGACGATGAAAAATTTGAAATCGCGGGTATGCCAGCGGTTGCCATGTACGTACCGGGCCACACCCCCGCTGACGTGGCGTATTTTGTGAATAACCAGGCTGTGTTTGTTGGCGACACCCTATTCGCGCCTGACCTGGGAACTGCAAGGTGTGACTTCCCGGGCGGCGACGCCGAACAATTATTCACCTCGGCTCAGCGCATTCTCTCATTGCCAGCACAAATCAAACTCTATCTGTGTCATGACTACCCGCCAGAAGGACGGGAGCGTCAAAGCGTCGTGACCGTCGATGATCAGCGCAGCAAGAACATTCATGTTAGACAAGGCTCAGATATCGCCACCTTCGTAAAGGTGAGGGAGACACGAGACGCAGCCCTGGCCATGCCCAACTTGTTGCTTCCCTCACTTCAGGTGAACATCAGGGCCGGCCTTCTGCCTGAGCCAGACGAAAACGGAAAACGCTACTTAAGAATTCCTCTGGACGAGGATTAATCGTCCGTCCGGTGCTCTTCAGGCAAGGCATATTCTTGCCAACATCGACGAGCACCGCGAGTGCGCTCCACCTCATTTCTCATTGGCTGCTCCCCTCGTACCTGGCATCACACCGGTTGCTAGGTGCGCAATATTGCGTCCAATTTGGCGGCAAGGATTAAAACAGGAAAGCTCCACGTCCGACTAAACCAACCTCTGAAGCTCTTACACTTTGTGAACATTGTCGACAATTTGTAGCCATTACTTGACTTACACCCTGCCTATGATTTATCTGCAGCCATCTGATTTAATTGATAAAAATAGTATCCAGGTGAGATCGTATTGTCTGGTCTGGGCGGCCGCCTTGCAGTGGGTATCACCGCTGTCGCTATCTGGGGAGCAACTCGGCCTAAGCCCACTCCAGTTGGTGATCCATGCGAGAGTGACCCGTGCGCAGTGCCTGCTTGAAGCTACTGACCTGCCAATCGAGAAAGTAGCAGCGGAGGTTGGATTTAGTTCTTCAACCTCCCTAAGAGAACACTTTCTGCATATCGTCGGAACGAACCCAACGGCTTACCGACTGGCCTTTAGAAAAGCGCCCTCAAAGCTTGAACATACCTGATTCCATGAAGAGAAATCTCTGATGGGCAACCGCAGAAATTTGTCAGCCCCAGATTGTCTTAGCTTCATCAAACTGCGATATAGATTCAGATATTTTGGTTACGACATGGACGGATCGTATGCGCTCCTACAGCGTAATGGTGGCGCGCGCTCGTCTGCGCAGATCGTCATGACCTCTGCTTATGCACTGCCCTGTGCATAAGTAAACGTGGGCTGTTTATTAATGCGTTGGGACGCTCACCCCAGCGTTATGCTGCTTATACGTCGAAGAATTCGACCTCCCCGTTTTCAAGCGAATAATAAGCGCCAACCACGCGAACTTTGCCGTCCTTGATCGGGTTTACCAGTGTCGGTTCAGACGCCGTACGCAAGCATTTAACGGTTCGCTGCACGTTGCTCTTCACTGAGTCTTCCAGCAAGTTGTTGGTTTTTTTAGCTTTGGCTAGAAGCACTGCCGGAATGATCGGCTCAATCATTTCGCCAATGGCACCTGGATAGACAGCGTTGTCTTCTACTACTGAAACCGCCGCAGCCACCGCGCCACATTTTTCATGGCCCATGACCACGATCAATGGCACACCGAGCTGACTCACTGCATATTCCACCGAACCCAAAGCCGTGGTGTCGACGGTATTACCGGCGTTACGCACAATAAACAGCTCCCCCAGACCACGTCCGAACAGCAATTCCGGCGGTACACGAGAGTCCGAACAGGAGATCAATACGCAAAATGGAGTTTGCCCTTTGGCAATTTCCAGACGTCCTGCGCGGTTGGTCTCGATCTTGGTTTCCTTATCACTGACGCAGGCGTTCATAGCTGCTCATTGCCATAAACTCACCGAAAAACAGAGCGACAACAGGTTCAAAAGCACGGAGTAAAACGTGGAAAATGCACACCTAGGATGGGGCGACGAAGGGTGCTACTTTTTCTTTGCTCTCAAGTATAAGAACTCCGTTTTTCAAAAAATATTTATAGGGGTGGTTTCGCTGCCCTTGTCAGTTATTGTGATGCTCATCACAGAATGTCTGGATTTTCTTCGATTTTTTGCGGCATCACAGGTTAGAGAGGGGCGTTTCTATTAGCGAAATGAGGTAGCCACTGCCCCTCCATACAAGAATCTGTCGAGTCCAAAGAGCTTTATCAGGCACCAAACCCATGTTCCAGCCTTCCCATCAGCGCCAAGGCTTCTTCAGGATCTACATCAAGCGAACGTTTGCCAGCTAAGGCACGCACGGGTTTGGATAACCAGTTGATCGCAAGCGCTTTGCTGCCAAAAAGGCTGATCGCCGCTTCCAGCAGTTGCGGATCAATCATTTCCGTCGACCGATCATTGAGATGTTTAGCGTTCATGGCGCCTCTAATTGCCAAGGCTAGGGCTTCCAAGGCGTCTGACAATCGGGAATCCTCACGGCAGCCGCCAGAGCTAGGGTGGTAATGCCCTAGAGATCTTTTGGGTGCAAACACAATTTCGGTGGGCTTCATCGCATGGTGTGGTGGAAGCCTAAGTCGCACCGTCATTAAAAAAATCACCTGTCGCTACCAAACCGAAGTTTTCCGGACATCGATTATCGTCGCTCTCGTCGAATCTCATTTCCCGTTGCCTTTCATGCTTCAGATTTGCTAGTGCCTGGAAGAAGCATTGCTGACAAAGATGGACTTCATATCGCTCACCGTCGTGACTCGACCCGTAGCCCCAACGGGCGCGCAATTCGCCGTACTCTAATCCTCCGCCCTCGGTGTGGGTGCTGCAGCAGCAGATATCGCAAATCACGTCGCTGACAACCTCTACCGCTTTTACGCCTAGGATTTTCATCATTGGTCTCCTAAGTGGAACCGTCGGGTGACCAATCGAGGTGCTGCACGCAACGCACGCTGACCCAGCTTTCCCCCACCAGGCTGCCAGGCTGGCCGCACACCTCACACACAGTCAGCGACACCTCAGTTGCAAGCGATATTGCCCCTTTGCAGAACGCATCACCGCCGTTGACATAGACACGCAGCCCTCCCCACTTCTCTTTTATTTGCACAATCACCAACTTGCGCTCATCTGGATAATCATCCATGTGATTTTGCAGCGTGTGACAGAGCGCGTTTAGCAAAGCCGACTACCCCGAATAGCATCGAATTTCTTGAAGATCGGGGCTCGAAAAAAGCTTCGGATAATTTCGCCGCAGCATTGGTAGGAGCTCGTCTTTCATATGTCACCTTTACACCTGGTGGTTATCTCGAACAGCCTTTCCAGCGGGCGAAAGGTTCTCACCTGGTCGCCGGATGGCTGGTGACTTTTGCTTTCAAAGGCTGGTGAGCTTTGTTGTTAGCTTTCAGTGAAAGCGGTGCCAGCTGGAGCGCCAACAGGGTTCATTGTCCGATGGCTAAAACCGCGTCGGCCGAGGCTTTTATTCGAACACCCGCGCCTAGCAGCACGTAGATTGTATTGGCGCTTTCAAACAAAAAGCCCTCTGCAAGTGATCGCAGGAACGTGGTGCGAACCCAATCGCCCGGCTGCCTTTTTCCAGCGCTGTGCAAAACAACATAACTTGCATACAGCACAAATGGAGAAAGCCCATCGCTGACCAACGCATCTTTGTAATCATCGGCGACTTCGACTTCGATGATCCGCCAATTCCTAACCAGGCAGAATGGCTTGTTGGGAAAAGCCAGAATCGCTGCCTGTTTAGCATCCTGCACCCCTCCTAAAAAGCCACTCATCGGAGTGCCAGCACCATTGAGCAAATCGTCTAAATCGTGCGCGACGTCGTTCATTTTCCATCCCCATGCATAAGTGAATCTCGCAGGTGTGTAATGGCAGCGTCTAGCGACAACCCCTCAGCGTGAGACCTTATGAGCTCACGAGCCACAAAAGCTGAGAATGCCTGGGTGCCTAACTCATCAAGGGTTTCCCAGGATGACTCATCGCAAGCGTTACGGTGTTGGCGGGCACGAACCCTCACACCGGCTTCCGCGCGATCCTGGATATAGCCCGGTTGATCGAGCACTTCGCTGGGGCTTATTGAAACGCAGCCGTTTTCAACCTTCAGGGTCTTGAGGGCTGTAATGGCCTGAGAGATTGCCCGTTCTGAATCCGATAGGGGCTTTGATTTCCACCACATAATGGCTTCCTTAGTAATCGAATCACCTTGGACTACCAGGCATTTGAATGGAGGAAAGAACACGTTCGAAGCGCGTCAGTGAAGAACATCGGGCAGGGGTAGGCCGTCTTCCTGCAGCCAATGGCAGACGACATATCGACTCCCGGTGACTGTCTCGCATACCAAATACCCATGAATGATCAAGGTGTTTTGAACCCACGACGTGCAGATATAACCGCCATCCTCAAAACGCCCAAGCCGATCCAAAAATACGATGCCAATTAGGCAAGGAAATCGAACCGAAGCGCAGCAGAGATAGCCCGTGATGGGCAGTCCAAAGTCCAGTGCTTGCGCGTCCGAAATGATGCGTGGGATCTCCATCTCTTCTACCTTTATTCTCGGTTGTTTCGCTGTGTGCCCCAGTGTCAGTGCACCCTGTCGAATCGATCCAGGGCTCCGTTTTCGTACAGCCAATGGGCCACAACAAAAACCCCACCATCGCTGACCGTGACCGCTAGATATCCTTGTCGCCAACACCTTGAAACTACGGGTAACGTGCGAACAGGCAGTCCCTGAGGGAGGTTCCTTTTTTGGTCGCAAAAAAGCAGGCCCGTCATTTGTGGAGGCCTCTCCAGCGCGCAAATGAAATACCCGACGACGTCGTCATCTGGCACAGCAATGCGCGCCTGTTGGATCACCTTCGGTAACCTGAAAAGCCTAAAATCGGAGATGTTCGCTCCGAAGTCCTTGATCCAATACACCTCGTTTTCTGCCCCTCATGACTCGCGCGAGTGATCAAACCTCGATGGTTAAAGCAGCATTGAATCCGGTTTTTTGCCCAGGGTAGCCGCGCGGGTTTGATATGAGCCTGCAGCCGCTAAGTTCCATGTCAATCGCGTGGTGGGTGTGCCCGAAAATCCAGGTGTCAGCCAGCTCAACTAATGCATGCCATCGGTTGGAATAGGCAGCGTTGAGATGGCCGTGATCCTCCATTCCCGCTGCCTGAGGGATGGGACAATGATGAGTAACGACAACCGTCTTGCCCTTAAAAGGCTTCGCTAACTCCGTGGCCAAAAAATCGAAAGCGACTCTGTTGCGCTTGACCGCATCTGCTGGACGGAACCGACGATAGCTATCGCCGGCTCTTATTACTTTGAAATCATTTAGCCACTCAGCGCACAACGCACTTGCCGTGACAGCGTCGCCAGTGGATGTGAAATCCGTCCAGGCGCAGGTGACTAAAAAGCGAGTTTGTTTGTGAACCCATACCTCGTTTTCCATCACGAGGACATGTGGTGATGCACGGTCACGCATCTTTTGGAGCGTGTGATCGACGTGTCCTTTGTAGAACTCATGGTTTCCACAGCAATAAATCACTGGGCATGAAAAAGCCTCATTTGCCCACGTAACTCCCCTCCCCAGCACGTCAATGTCTCCCGCGAGCACGACCAAATCAGCCTCCGTTTCAGGTGGTTCGAAAGGCGAAAACTCATGGTGCAGGTCAGAGTAAATCTGGATTTTCATTTTTAAGACCGGTTTCGATTTAGCGTTATATTGTTGGAATCTGTTATGCGTGCATCTTGATGCGTCGCAAGCTTGCCAAGACGTTCTTGGGACGATCGACAGCCACGTTCATGGCGCTTCTAGAGATGAATGCAATTAGCTGAAAAAACCAATGAGCTCGTCATGCCAAGGCTTAAATACCGTATTAGGGACTATATTCCATGGATAGGCATTTATCAATGTGGCTTTATCCTCAATTTTGGGGATCATAAATGCCACTAAGAGATCCGCTGGCCGCCACCATCCGGCTTACTAGGGAAGCTCGCGGGCTCACGAAAGATGATTTTTCAGGTTTGATCGATCCCAAACATGTGTACAACCTCGAAAACTCCAGGACGAGCGTAACGCTCGATACCCTTGAGTCACTCGCGTCAGCGTTGGAGGTTGACCCTATTGCCATGCTCGTGATTGCCGGTGCCTATCAAAGGCAGGAATCGCCAGCCGACTTTCTCAAGTACCTTGGCAAGCAAGCCAAGGCATTCAGGGAGATGGGGGTGGTGGATGGATTGCAGCACCAGTTTGAAGGCGGTGTTTTGATCCCGCAGATTGCGGGCCGGCGTGTGTCCCAGGAGAAGGTTGACGCCGTTCTTCGATGCAAGGCAGAGGGGATGACGCAGAAAGAGGCTTCTGTGGCGCTTGGGATTCCGACGAGTACGGTAGCGAGGATTTGGAAGCGGGAGGCGTAGGTTTGAGTAAAGGCGACGTCGACGCGATAGAACAGTATTTAGCGTCCATTCACACGGTAATGCAAATCCGACAATTAGACCTGCTCTCAGATGGGTTTTCCACGGCCAATCCGCACCGACGTCCAGCCCAAAGATAAGCCGCAACCTCCAGAGTTACCTTTCGCTGCACCGATCCAAATCTGTGCAGCTGGCAGCGATTCGGACGCTACAAACTATTTGTGTCCTTCGATTTTACAAAATAATGATACGTGCCATTGTAACGCCACTATTTGGTGCTACGATTCGAGCTTTCCCAAGGATGGAATACAAAGATGAAGGCGCTGATCGACGTTATACCCACGGCTGAGCAGCTTGCGCTGTTCTCCCGAGTCACTTCTGGTGTTGATGTGATTCGAGGGGCTGCGGGAAGTGGGAAGACGACTACAGCCCTCCTCAAGTTGCGCACCAGCGTGGCGTTCTATCTAAATCGCGCGCGGCGGCAAGTCGAACCTCGGCCTGTCAAAGTCCTGGTTCTGACATTCAACAGAACGCTTCGGGGCTACATCAACGAACTCACCGAACGGCAACTGGGTCAAGAGCCTCTCATTTCGCTGGAAATTGCCACCTTCAACAAGTGGGCCCAGCGCTTGACCGGCGCCCGGAACATTCTCAATCTGAAAGTTGCATCAGCCAATCTCCGACGAATCGCCGCTGCCGCAGGGCTTGAGTCTGAATTCGTTGTTGAGGAAGCTCAGTACGTTCTTGGTCGTTTCCACATTGATGAATTGGACGACTACTTGTCTGCACGTCGAGATGGACGAGGCGTGACGCCTCGGATGGAACGTCCGGCAAGGCTGCAGCTCCTTGAGCTCGTCATCCGACCCTACCTTGAATTCAAAGCAGAGCATGAACGGGTAGATTGGGGAGATCTGGCGTGCGACCTAAGCAACACCCAGCTTGAGCAATACGACGTAATCGTGGTGGACGAGACCCAGGATTTCTCGGCAAATGAGATACGAGCGGTGCTCAATCAGCGCTCGGCGGACGCCTCAGTGACCTTCGTGCTCGATAGTGCTCAACGCATCTATTCACGCAACTTCACGTGGGTTGAGGTCGGGGTAAACCTGCGCCCGGAAAAGAGCCATACCCTGCAGACCAACTACCGGAACACCCGTCAGATTGCTAAGTTCGCGAGTGCCATGCTCACAGGGCTCCCGATCGACGACAACGGGACGATGCCAAATTACGCCACCGCAAGGGCTGATGGGCCGAAACCGATCGTCTTGAGAGGCTCGTACCCGAATCAGGTACGCGGAGCGATAGAGTTCCTTCGCGACATTGATCTCACCCAACAATCTGTAGCGTTTTTGCACTACAAAGGCTGGTTTCGGGATCTGATACCCGCTCTGAATCGTGCGGGTCTGCCCTTCGTCAATCTGACCGGCTCTCCTGTATGGCCAGAGGGGCCTGAGAACATTGCATTGTGTACGCTGCACTCCAGTAAGGGCTTGGAGTTCGATCACGTCATCATGATAGGCCTAGACGGTTCTGTTCTTCAGGTAGACATGCCTGATGATGAGGATCAAATCGATGTAGCAGAACACGAACCATCAGCACGGCTGCGCCGCCTGGTCGCAATGGGCGTGGGAAGGGCCAGGGAAAGCGTCCTGATTGGATTCAAGCCATCCGATGCGCCGGACATTATGCATTTCGTAGATGATGATCTGTATGAGGGCCGGGACGTATGACTATTCAGCAGCTGAGTGCGGAGCGCGGCATCGAGTCCATCCTCCACTTCACCACCAATCGCGGCTCCCTTGGGCTCTTTGCATCAAGGGCGCTCAAATCTCGCCAGCGCCTTAACGCAGATCAACAGCTCAAGCACATCTTCCAACCTAATGCGCGATACCGCGACAAGGATCGGGCCTGGCTGGATTATGCCAACCTTTCCGTCAGCCAAATCAATACCGCGTTCTTCAGAACCTGCTCCGGTAGCTGGCACAGGGAGAAGGATTTTTTCTGGTGCATTCTGGATTTCACGCCTGAAATACTGCTTCACGATGATGTCTGGTTCACGACGACAAACAACATCTACACCAACGTCGAGCGTGCAAAAGGCCCTGAAGGGTTGGAAGCCATATTCCAAACCCCAATTCATCAGTACCAAGCAAATTACTCACATCGTACCGCCAATCATCCGAGTAATCTCCCGACGTGCAACCAAGCAGAGATCCTGTACCCCCAGGAGCTGTCGACAGACCATTTGCAACGTATCTACGTGCGTTGCGACAATGACAGTGACGAACTAGCGGGTCAGATGGCTGCAACAGGGCATTCCCCTGTCAACGTAGTGGTTAGGCCAGAGCTGTTTGAAGGGATCAGGTGAGTAGAGCAATGTCAGAAAATAGGCTGCAACGTACAATTTCCTCGGCGCTATGGGCAGCCTATGGCGACGCCATGGGATTCCCGACGGAGCTTGCTTCCGAAAAACTCGTTAACGAACGACTCGGTCAGCCGCGCTCAACCAGAACGGAGCAATGGCAGAGGATTATCGGCGGAAGATTCGGCGCTCAGGTCGTCCTTCCCGCAGGAAGCTATTCAGACGATACTCAACTGCGTCTTTCGACCAGTCGCGCGATCTCAGGTCAAGGATATTTTGATGTAGAGGCATTTGCCAAAATAGAACTGCCCATTTGGCAGGTCTATGCACTGGGAGCCGGACGAGGAAGCAAGTCAGCAGCGAGCTCACTCTGCAATCGGAGCACGAATTGGTTCAGCAACTTCTTCAACGGGTATGTGAATGGCGGCGGCAACGGTGCAGCGATGCGCGTCCAACCTCACGTATGGGCCGCTGCAGACGTTACAAACAAGCCTTCGTATCTGGTTGATGTCATCCGTAACGCCATTTGTACCCATGGCCACATGCGGGGTATCGCGGGGGCTGTTGTGCATGCAGTTTCTCTAGCCCACGTATTCCAACACGGGGGTGTACCCAGTGAAACAGAGTGGTTCCAATTTACATCCGATATCCGGAGTATCCCTTCTCTGATCAGAAGCGATTCGGAGCTCGCAACGTTCTGGGCGCCTACGTGGGAAAAGGCTAGTAACACGTCGCTTCAAATTGCTGTGGATCAGGTTGCGGCTGAATGGGAAGCTTCTGTTTGTAACGCGGTTAATTGCCTGGCCAACAAATCAGCATCACCTGCTGAGCTTTATGTTGAGATAGTCACCAGCGACAAGGGACTGAGCGCCGAAGAAAGAGGCTCAGGACTCAAATGTGCCCTGTTCGCAAACGTCGCAGCACTTCTGGGCCAGCGAGTAGGCTCCCAGGAAATCATTGAGCAGGTAGTCAATTTGCTTAACAGCGATACTGATACGATCGCGACCATGGCGGGTGCATTGATAGGCGCTGCACACCCAGATGTCAGATGCTTGGGTGAAATCCAAGATGAAACTTACCTGCGCCAAGAAGCAAAGCGCCTATACGCTATCAGTCAAGGTGGACGTGCTGAGAGCTTTACCTACCCAGACATGCTCTATTGGCAAGCCCCTAGGGCTGTGATTGATTCGTTGGAAGCCACGCCAGCAGGCCTCGAACTCTTGGGCTTGGGCAAGGTTAAACCGTCTGGCCGAATCTTCTCCGGCAAACAAAAGTCGGCAGTGTGGCAATGGTTTACGGGTGATTGGGGTCAGACATTGCTCATTCGCTGTCGCCCTGCACTATTAGGTAGCGAAGATGCCGTAGTCGAAACTCGGAAGGCATCGCGCCCGGTGAGTAATACGGTCGACATGTTTGATGAGCCCACTACGATCAGTGAGAAACAACCAGCCGTTGAAGCGCCTATTCAACGTCATAATGTATTGCCCGAGGTGAGTGCTCCTCCTTTAGAGTCGGTACAGCCCGTACAACCGATACAAACCTCGGCGCATGCTGACTACGTCGCTCCTCGCGAGACGGGATCCCTTGAGCCCGGCAGTCATCATTACGATGGCCAGCCACAAGAGGATCTCGCCCCGCCCGACCTCGACGCACTAACCAACGAGGCGATCAAGACATTCGATCCAACGGTCATAGGTCAGCACCTGTTAGACCTTTCTGAATTCCCCAACGGGATTTATCTCTGTGTGGCCTACTCATCGATCATTGCGAAGGCGCGTGTGGCCCGTCTGCGCAGCAAACGCAAAGAGCAGGCCTGACTAACTCAGGAAGAATTCGTTGGGGATCCTCGTCATTGGGGATCCAGGTCATCCAGGATGCGAATGCTGGATGGCCTGAGCAGGATATGGAGCGCGCCACGACTACACGGGCATGTGTCACATTTCCTGCGGCTCTTTCCCCTATCCGGAATGAGTTCTGACAAGTCGAAGCGGGGAAACCGGTATGTTCAGCAAATACCGTCCACTGACCCATTCAGGCGTCAGTCCTGATGCAACCAGCACCTTTTTCCAACTGGTGTAGTCGAGCATGTCCAAAGCCCGCTGGACGAGCATGGGGGCCTCTAAGGGGAAAAGATCGTCGTATTCTTCAAACTTAGTGAATCCCTTGCGACTGAGGTGCGTAAACCCCGATTTCGCTTGCTCAGTAGTGAGCAGATCAAGCGCCCTACCCCGATAAATCAGCGCCTTGAAACTCACCTTCCAGCGCAACTTGAGTTCCTTCAAGGCATGCCAGTTAAGGTACCGACCTCGCATAGCAGGGAACTCAGAAGCAAAGCTTGCTCGCGGCATCAACAACGCGCTTGCGAACTGGTTCGCCTGGTCTTCTGTGTGCCGGCAGCCGGTCTCGATGCCTTGATGCATCACCAAATGACCGAGCTCATGAGCAAGATCGAAGCGCTGGCGGCCTGGGCTGCTTTTGGCAGTGCTACGAACGATCAAGGGCCGTTTATTGAACAGTGAAAACGCATCCACGCGCTCGTCAACATCGGCGAGATTAACGACGAGGACACCCACTTTTTCCGCCAGCTTGGTCATGCTGGATATAGGGCCTAGACCCAGGCCATGGTCGCGGCGAAATTTCTCAGCGATTCTCTCAATCTCATCTGCCGGAGGCGTCGGCCCGTCGTAAGGTTTAAAACTTACCGGCGGGAAGGCAACCTCCTTCTCAAGCTCATCCAGCAGCAGCTCAAACATTTCAACCTGAGCGGCAACGGTCTTCTTTAGCGTTTGGGATGAAGAACGCACGCTACGAAAATGGCACTGTTCAAGGTCTACAGAACCCCTGCGTGCAGTGAAAAAGAATCTCTCATCAACGCCCAGCAGATCACTCAGCTGCTTAAGCTGAGTGGGGGAAGGAATCGCATTGATTTCCAGCTTGTGAGCGTACTGCCGGGTGACAGCGAGCAGGTCGCCGATGTCAGCCAGTGAACGGCCCGCAGCGCATCGCGCGAGCCGAAGTTTGTCTGGGGAAAACTCATCCCCAAGCGGCAAAAAGCCATTTCTATCATTCATCGATCTGGTCAGCGTCTATCGGTACATTCCGGTCGGCATCTTTGCCCCTGCGAATAGGGAATTGTTCCGGGATATCCACTTCTTCAGGCAAATCGATCGTACGAACGGACTGAAGTGGTGTGTAGTCATGCATCCACTGGCAAACGACATTCAGATTGGTATCAAGTCCGAGCACTGTCACCGCCAGCTTCGGGTCTTCCATATTGCCGTCACTGTCGACATACAGCCGCCAAGTCAGGTTGCTATCGTTCGAAGGGCCCAGCAGACTCGCTTGATACAGCTCGACTCGACTAGCCACCATGCGGTGAGCTTTCTTGCGCACATTAGGATCGTCCATAACGACCTGCATCAGCATACCATTGACGCTTGGGGTGTAATCCATCGTGCTGTTGGCGAGCTGAAACCACGGCATCGACTTATCACGATGCATGGTTTTAAAACGACCATGCACACGCCCGTAAAGCAATGTCCCAACCGTCCAGTTCGTGTCGTCTTCCGTTGATGCCGCTGCCAGGGCGAGATAGGCCGCTTCTATTACGTTATGGCATACGATCCCCAGGTATTCGGGGGTCAACTTAGGCTCGAAATCACTTGGATGTTGGGTTTGGGCATGCATGGCACTCCTAAAAGCGTGCAGATATTGATGACTGTCAACCGGCATTTTTGTGCAAATCTCCGATTATGTCAACTGCATTGACATCGCACGCTGGAGGCTAAAGGAAGGGCTACTGCTACAGCTGGGCTACGTGCCGCGGTCACTCGGTCGAGCGGATTTAGACGATCGATTAGGTCGCCGACTGCAATCACTGGATCAACCGTTGCGTCGAAATTGAGCGCTCTCAAAGCTTTGTGAGCTCGATTGTTTTGAAGTGGATGTCCCCAACGACGAGATCTCGGCCATGTGTGTTCGCAGGGAGCCTGAGCATTTTGGAGGACATGGGCACCCTTCCGGCAGCAAATCAGGACGGCATTATCTCGAATGGAGCGCACCTTCGGATGCCTTTTTTCATGAGGGTCGGGAAAGTGTGTTCGGCAGACGCATACATATTATTTTTCAAATAGCTGAGGCCAAAAATTCACGCTATCTAACTCAACACATTGCAGCCAAACTGGATGGCGAATAAGCGCCGCCCCCTAAAAAGAAATATAAAAACCTGACAAAAATTTAGTAAGCTGAATTTACTTCATACTGAATCAAACTTTCTATATCATCCGATTCACCTTCATAAATTTCAGTCGGAACTACTTTCCTGTAATACATATCCGTCCAGATCATCTGCAACGCATATTCAGGATACTGATCATACCCTTTATTATACTCATCCCCGTTCGTTATACCCACGAACCCTACTGCATGTATGTGTATACCATGTCTGCGCTGAAAATAATCGCGGACACGTTGAATTTTATTCCGTTCTCTATCATAATTTTCTCGCATCGAATCCAAATCATAAATCTCACCCTCCTCAAAGTCTTCATTACCCCCTAGAAGATTTGAATTTATAAACATTTCATCACTTATAGATATTTTCTCAGCATGCTTGTACGCATTACAAATTCGCCATACAGAAACAGTGGATGATTCATGAATCCCTGATGCGCCGCCAAAAACGCCAACATGACAAACGTGACTACGACAGGGAAATTTACTTCCGTCGTCCCTCCCGCAAACAATCTTAACTCTTTTTTGGTAACTATCAAAATAGCTTATCAAGTCATCAAATTCATGCCTGAAGGAACTCACCAACTGATAATGATTTCGCAATATTACAATATTTTCAAAATGAGACTCCGCAGTCCTTGACCAATTAAAACTTCCCGTCATCAGAACACTATCATCAATGATGCAAAATTTGTTATGCATTAAAGAGCTATATTTTCTTGCGCTTATCGGGTATAAAGCCACTCCATGAACACCACCAAGAATCTCAGATCTCATGTTTTTATCATCATTATTATATATAACCTTTATATCAACCCCGCGTTCAGCCAGACTTCTTAAGTGAGGCGCATACACATCCCACGTGATCCAAGCTACGCAAATCCTTATCGATTCCTTGGCACGCCTCAGATTGCTTATTATATGATGCTGGATATTTTCAAAAAAGACAGATTCTTTTTTTTCTTCCATTCTAATCAACCTAAATAAAAACCAAATAAATATTTACATCGCACCCGAAAGTTATTGAAGGGCCAGGCCTGCCAGCGCTTCCAGCACGATGCTTCGAGGAGCTTAAAAGCCATGGCTGGGTTATGGTATGCCCCTAAGCCGTGCTCCAAGCGCCGTATCAGATCAATAGCTGATGCTCCTGAACGGCTAACCGACTGGCATCAAATCTGGAGCGTTGCGGTGAACTGTCATCTTGACTCCTGTACGAGGATTTCCTTCCAGATGAATCATGTTCAGCAGATGCTTATCTGTGATGCTGGAGAACTTTTGCGCCATGTGGCGGGCAAGCGCATCACTGGCAGTGGTTAAAATCAGGCTCAGTGAGGGCATGGACGTTGCGACTAAACGGAAGATATCCAGCATTGCTACCCGGTTGAGGTCATCCAAATGCGCGATGGGCTCATCGAGGAAAAAGCTGCCACCAGTATTTCGAGCCCTGGCGAGATACAGTGAGAGCGCAAGATCCTGACGCTGCCCTTGACTCAGCTTGCCCTCCGCATCCAGCGCAGGCTCATCCCCTTCCGCGAATACCGTCCACTTCAACGCATCATCACCCTCAGATACACCAAGTCCCTTGTAGACCTCATTGGCATGCATCCGAGAAAACAACTCTGCCGCCGGGCTGAGCAGTGGTTTGAGACTGGATGCCGTGAAATCTCTCACATGCATCGCATAGTTCTCGATAGCGAGATCTGCATCAGCGATGTAGCCCGTGCCGATCTTCAGTTTATTTGAGAGTGTGAGCCTTTCCTGCTCCAGCTCCTTGAGCCTCACCGAGTCGGCGTCGACACTCACCACTGCCTCACACTCAGAAAGCATGCTTCGGTAAGTCTTAACGTCATCTGCTTGACGGATCAGCATTTGGCGCTTCTGCTCGTACAATTCAGCCGAGACAGGCTGCTCCGCGAACAACTCTTTCCAGAGGGATAGGAAGGTTCCGGTGATGTTCAAAGCTGCCGCTATGCTCGCGTTGATGCCTGCGATCATTTGAGTCTTAGCCTGCACGGTGTCCGCCAACCCCTTCACAATTGGAACCAGGAGGTTCTTGGAGGGCCCATATTGATCAAGCTGGTCTTTGAAATGCTGCTTGTAGCTCACGAAGCGTGCAATTGCCGTCCCCACTCTGCTGCCAGCACCGCCTTGAGGAGTGATGTCGAAAAACTTTTCGACCTCGGCTAGCTTGTCGAATATCAACCCAAACTCCATCGCCAGAGTGACTCGACTGTGCAAGTACACGGCACCGTCTAAAGTCAGCCCGGTGAAGTCATGAACCTGCATGGTCTCTGGATAGTTGGTGCTGGCGGCAAAAGTATTCAGCGCCTGATTGATGGTGGCCAGACGTGTGAGGTAGGTGTCGTAGGACTTCTTCTGTGCATCGGCCAAGGAGAGTTTTGTACTCGCTTCCTGCTCAGCCTGGCGAGCGACTGCCAATGTGTTTGCAGCCTCAGCGAGGGCTGGCGAAAGGAGCTCTTGTCTAGATGAGATTTCATTCCGGAGTTTGTTAACGTCGCCCCAGTCATGATTGCACAGTGGGCAATGGGCATCGTCGTTAGCGTGAACGATTTCCCCGCCCATGGCTTTCAGTTTTTCCAAAACGTTGGAAAACGCATTGAAGTCGGCTTCAGCTCGGATGCGAGTTTTTTTCGCGTCATCAGATTGGTGCAGTACGCTATCCAATTCTGTAGCAGGAGCTACTGGATTGGCGATCAAGTCCTGTTTCTGTCGTTCCAGATCAAGGATCTTCGAAACGTTCTTGGACAATGTATCTGTCGCAGTCTGCCACTGCTCCTGCTGGCCGATCGGCCAGGTCAGTTCTACGAATCGGTTTCGTAGCTCATCTGGAGTGATATCTTCGTCACTGAAGAGCTGTATGACCGCTGGCTTAGCCGTATTGGGCAGCCAGCGGTTAAGTACTGCCAAGCTTTCATCAGCCCAGTTGATGGATCGTTTCCCATCGGAGACTTTGATTTGAGCCTCCGCCAGTTCCTTAGCCCGGACGACCTGATCCTCGCTGGCCTTGCTCTGCTCACGGGTTGCAGCATTAACTGACTGGCGAAGGGACTCGATCTGACTCAATGAGTCGTGGTACTGCGTCCACTGCTCAGACAAGGTGTTGAGCGTGTTCGTTTCTCGCTGATGCTTCTGACCCAATGAAGTGATGCGAAGCTGCGCGGCGTTCACCTGATTTCCTAAGCCACCCTCGACAGCAGGAGGGAAAGCTTTGAAGATCGTCCTCAGGTGATCCAATGACTTGTCTTTAGCCGGACTGTTAACGCTCAGAACCTTTTCCAGCGCCTCAATCTCAGCACTGACCCGACTCACGCTATCCGACAGACCTTTGGTGTTAGGCAACGCTTTTCGATAATCACGCAATTCGCGAAGGGTACTTGTGAGGTGACCAAAACCCAGAATGTCCGCAAATATCTGCTGACGCTCGTCCGCTTTGTTGTTGTCGATCAGCAATGACAGGGAGTTGGAGTAAAGCCAGCGACTGTTGCGCAACCATCCCCTCTTAGCTCTGCGCAAAGCGATGGTGGTTTTCCCAGAGATCGACGTTGGTGTAAGCATCTCAAGCAACTGTTCGTCGGTAATCTTCCGCTTGCGCGCGCCTTCTTCGGTCATCCACAGCGAGGTGCTGTTCCTGGTCAGAAGATGTGGCCTTCCATCGATCAAGCATGATGCCGAGACGGTTGTCTTGCCGTTACCCCATTTGCACGCCAACGGTGCAGTACCTAGGTCATCGACCTTGCCGGTGATCAGCCATTCCAGTGCGTAGCAGATAGTGCTTTTGCCAGTGCCGTTGGCGGCATAAATAACAGTCAAAGGAGCATCCAATGGCACCACGAGCTCGCTAGGGATGCCTCGAAAATTCTGGATGGTTACGGAGAGAAATTTGATGGATAGGTTATTCATTTAGATTCCATTCTTTGCCATGGCGTTCGGCAAGCGCTGCACTTCCAACCTCGGCCAACAACTCCAGCAGTTGGTGATAATCGGCTTCTTCCGAAGTGAAGACTGAAGGCTCTTCATGTCCGTCGAGTCGCTCAAGACCTAGTGGCGTGATCCGTTCGTATCGCTCCCATCCTTTCGCGCCCCAAGTCACGACGTGCTTGCGGACAAACCTGACGTCCCTTTCGATATCCAGAATAAAAGCCTGAAATTCTTCACTGACCTGCGTGGCCGCAAGCACTAGGTAGCCGTCAATAACGAGACCTGAACGTTCCCGCTGCACGATCGTGGCGTCTAAGAATGTCTCTGCGAGCTTGGCGTGCCTCCGAGCGTCAACACCCCGTCCCGTAGTGATGTCTACGAGCAAAATCGAGGCAAAGGAAGATTCCCAGTAGCCGAGCTCTCCTTCAAGGGCACCATCAGACCAATTGCGATTTCCGGCAGTGAGGTACTGTTGGGTGGAAGCTTCGTGAAAACCTGCATCCTCGGCCCGGCGCGCTAGGATCGTGATCAATTCATTGAGCATCCAGCTTCCCCTTTCGATTGAATATGTCTTCCATGAATTGCTCAGGCGTAGGTGCCAAAGGATCGTCGTACAGCGACTCAACATCGCCCAAGTTGAACATATAAACGTTTCTCGCCATCGCAGGCTCAGTTATAGATCCCCGAGCGACGGGTGAGCTGGTGTAGTCATAGCGCCCCTCACTAGGTTTTTTGTCCCGCACATTGCCACGCCCCTGAGCGAAGACAAGCAGGCTGGGGTGAGCAATCGCCTGCCGTGCCCATTCGAACAAATCACCTTCCATTTGCCTGACGGGATAGTTTCTGTTCGACCAAGCCATGATGCTGAACTCGCCATGCTCAGGATCTTCATACCGAATATGGCCCTCCAACTCAGGAATGCACGACCAATTGCTACTGACTGGGACGTTCAAATAACTAAGCGCCTGGACAGTGCTCATAACGCACTCTCCAGAGGAGGAGAGCTTCTCAAGAGGAAAGTCTTGGCCAGGTCGGACACCATGCCACGAACGGTACGTGAATGCTGAATAGTCCGGCAGAGCGATTCCTTGCACCAAGGTATCGAGCAAATCCAGCTCTTTTTTAACAGTCGCCAGATAATCGTCGCAAGGGGGATAGCGCTCAAACAGCTCGTGAAATTCAAGCGATGTAGGTGCCATATCTGCCGTCACATCTCCAGCTACAAGCCTGTGCGCCCGTGCAGAGATAAGTGGTGAATCGACAGTCCAATCGAGGTCAATTGTGAGAGCACCGTCGGTGCTTCGACGCATGACCCGTCCCGGTGGATTCACAGTCATCGGAGTTGGGCGAGTCGTGAGTGCTTGCTCACTTGCCGGAAAGATTCCAGTAGCGCTGTAGAGCTCAGCAGCGCACGCTCGAACACGATTACTGTTGGCGAGGGCCATCCCAATGGTGGACTGGTTCCGCTGGCCATAGTGGTCGGATACCGAGGTGAGAACCTTATCCAAGCTAGTGACATTCAGGGATGCTAAAACAAGGTTCGGGCGTGTCGACTTATCCTCTTTTTGGCTAGCCAGAATCCGTCTCAGCTGTGAATTCGGGGTGGAAATGGGGTTTGTAAAGTCATCCCCCAGTGTTGGCCAAACGACGACATCCTCGAACGCCAATCGAAGCGACTTATGGCCATGGCCAAACCTTGCCTCAGCCGGCTCATTTTCAACCAGTACATAGCAGTTGAGAATTTTCTGCTTAGGATTAGTAACCCAGCACCACCCTGCGCGGTACTGCTGCATCGGTGCGGGATCCCACTCTGGGTCGATCCAAATCATTTCATCTGAAGCTTTCCAGCTGGCAAGATCAGCGCCTGTAACGCCGCCACAACCGACGAATACCACTGCTTGGCTGTCATAGGAAGCAATGAGCTGGTTCAGCTCGTTCCAGTCCCCAAGATTTGCAGACTGGGCGCCGGCGGTCAGCACCACCGGAAGCGACCCAAAACGCTCGAACAGCGTCCCGGTCTTAGGTTCGAGCATAGATCGCATGAAGGCCAACAACTCCTGGCCCTGTACCAATGCCAGATTGAATCGTCGGCTGCGCCCCAACTTAAGACCGATGTATTCCGTTCGGATTTCGGAAACAAGCCCTGCTTCCTCATCTGTCGCGATCTGGTTGCGAGACTGCAGCAGCGCCTTGAGCTCATTTGTGAGAGTTACCGGATCGGACTCCAACCTGAAATACGTCGACTTGATTTCGGGGTAGGGTCGAATCATCCGGGACAGATCATCTTTCTTATGCAAGGCCGTGTGTAGGTCATCAATCCTTGTCCAAACCAAATCACACAACTGCTGCTTCGTGAGGTCCTTAAGAGCTACATGCTTTTTGAGGGTTGCCGATGCTTTCCGTGCGGCTAACGCCCTAGTTTCGAATTCGGCCCTCAAATCTTCAAAGCGCTGCCTCCCTTTCGCCTCCATGAACTCAAAGAGTTTGCCCGCAGCGCGATCAGAGACTGCGACGTAGTAATGAAAGGGCTCACCGGGGGCGGACGCGATGCCAGGCTTGATGGTGGCATAGAGGAAAAATTTACATATTTCCTGAATGACCATAGGCAGGCTGACGATCCCGCTGTAACACTTGCATTGGATTACACCAACGGGTGACGAATCCTCGAAAAGAATCACGTCTCGTCCCTGGTCTGCGCCGTCATTAAGACGCCGAGCAGTGTCGTACCAGGTTTCTGTCCCGTCGTCTGCTCGTGCTGTGTAAATGTCAGCTAGGAGCAGCTCGAAATGCGCATCACCCATGCGTTCAAATGGAAGCTGCCCGCAGTCAAACGCAAATAGGTCGGGGGTGTCTGAATTCTTTCCGCGCAGATCACTATCATCTTCATCGCTGAAAAACTCGGCATTAGCAGTCGTCAAAATTTCGCTCCTAGCAAGGACTCGACCGCAACGAAAATGAGTTCAGACATCAAAGCAACACAACCGATCTCGTATCAACAGTAGGCTGTAGGGCTTGGGGTGCGGTCGTATTTCTGGAGAAAAAGCGCCCGACATGCACCGATGACGCATGGATGCGGGCTCCTTCCCAGTTTCCGTTCTGACATCTCGCCGGCTGCCGCTCTGAAAGCGTACGTGCTGATCCGATACCAAAGTGGCATCATCATAATTTGCGTTTCGTTGAGATGCCAGTGCCGCTAGGCCGAGCGAATATCCCTTTGGGACGTAGCGTTAGGGTCAGATCTAGGCGGCAACTGACCCCTCAATGGCTTTCCGCCTTCGATTATCGATTTTACAAGGACGACTGCATGAGCGCCGTACAACGGGTACTACTGCCGGACACAAATCAAAGCCCTGCACACGTGACTAAGGGCATCCTAGTTGCGAATGATCTTTGTAAATCTTCTGGCCTTACCGACGTTATTTTCCTTATCCCCACCAAGGACTCGCTCACGTCCGGCTCACTTCATCAGGCGCTGGGTGAAACTATCCACAACGCAATGGTGAAAGGGCAGCCTGTAAAGCTGCCTTGTGGCGCCCAGATGCGCTGCGAGACAGTGAGGACTTTGAAGTGGGTTTCTACCCCATCAGTACTGATCGCGGTATTTGCCGGTCAGAGCATGATGGACAAAATCGATTCGCTACAGAACCTGGCAGCGGTGGTCGCTGTTCCATGGACACCTGATGCGATTGAAAGCTGGGTGAAGGCCTGGTCACCGAAAGTGCTGGGCCAGCCTACGAGGCCAAGTAAGGCTGCTAAGGCAGCACCCAACCTGATAGCTGACCCTGTCGTCGAGCAGGCGATGAAGTCGCTGACCACTGTCGTTAACCGGGCTAACAACACAATGCACACCGCCGATGAGGATTACGCCAAGCGAATCTTCCGAATCTTGCGCGCTCACAATCACAGGGAGCCGGCTGAGAACATCAAACTTTGGGCGATCAGCAATGGATGGTTGCCCAAGACGGCTGAACGGCTGGAGGTATTGGCTGAAAAGTCGTTTGGCTTGAGTGCAAAGCCAAAGCTCGACAATCCAGATCATGCCGCTCAACTCTATCAGCGCTGGAGTGATACCACTCTGTCCTGATGACTGAAAACAATGGGATGCTGACCTCATGGCCAAGTCGTTCGTCATCGACGAAGAAAAATTTGGCAGCCCGAAGGTTCGAAACCCCCGGTACCGTTACGCCACCTCTGATTGGCAAAAACCAATGTAAATGGTGCTGCGTGGCCCGCCCCAGGGCATTGCTGCGCACAGGGCGGGCCGTTCTGCTGAAGGGGGCTGGTTATATCGCTAATGGGCTCGATGCGCTAAGCGAGCCGATGTGCAATGGCCAGCGGAACGCCGCACTCAGCCACATGCGAAACTGACATGGAAAGCACTATCGCCATTCTCGCCGCTGCCCGCAGAGCGCATCACTAGATAATCTCAATATTGCTAATAGTCGGCCAATTGCCATTAGTGGTAGCGTTGCGATATTGGAAACCAGCGCGGCATCTGCATCGGTGTCCATTTTGAGCTGCGATTGATGGACATGACGTGGAATAGGTGAAGGCCCGTATTTACTGGGGTTCATGTGTCCATTTGTCCAGATGGGTCACTACTACCCTCTTTCGATAAGACCATCGTCTCGATTCCGACCTGGCGCCTGATGTCCGAGTCATTCAAGAACTGGCGCGGCATGCAGCAGTCAGGCGGCCGACGCATCAAGCGCAGTCTGTTCATCGATGCCAGTGGCGTACGTTTCGTGAGCGACGAAGAGGAGCGGCAGCTGAGCCAGGTGCATTTACTGACCGACTACATCAGCCGCAAACAAGCCGAACTGCTGGCCTGGAATCAGGCACAGGGCAACGTGGCGCAGCTATCGGCCAACCGACGCCGGATGACCAACATCGGCACCTTCCGCGCCTACGCGCTGGCCTATCTGAAAAGCCATCCCGACATTCACCCGGACATGACCTGCATGGTCCGCCAACTGGAGGCCTCGGCATTGGGCGTACCGCTGGAAATCTACTGCTTCACCCGCACCACCGTCTGGGGCGAATACGAGCGCATTCAAGGCGATATCTTCGATTACCTGCTGGCAGTGCTGCCGGAGTTTGGCTTGAGCCTCTATCAACAACCGAGCGGGATGGATATGCGCGCGGGGTTGGCGGTCACGAAGCCACGTGGGGCTGAGCTGTGATATCCAGCCCCAGAACCTGCATCACGGCGAGCAGGGTTTTGAGTGTCGGGTTTCCTTCCTCGCTGAAGGACCGATAGAGTTGTTCCCGAGAAAGCCCTGTCTCGCGGGCCATATCGGTCATGCCCCGCGCACGAGCAACCACTCCCAACGCTTTCGCAATGTAGCCAGCATCACCACTCGCGAATGCGTCAGTCATGAACTCGGCAATGGCTTCCGGCGAACCAAGCGCTTCGGCTGGATCATAGGCGTAAAGTTGTTCAGTCATGTTGAGTGGGCGTCTGTTTGATTTCGATCATCTGTCAATTTGTAGTTTATAAACCACACAAATGCAACCCTTTCAACCTGCGGCGCTCATGGAACGTGTCCGCCGACTGATCCATAGCGACACCAAGATCAGTGAACCGCCGATGAACAGGCTGCTTAGCTGCTCTTGCTGATTCCAGATCATCAGATTTATCAGCAGGCCGACAGGCACATGCAGGACGTTAAACACGGCTAACGTGGCACCCGATACCAGGCACGCCCCCTTATTCCACCAGTACATGCCCAACGCTGTCGAACACAAACCCAGAAACAGCAAAACCAGCCATTGCTGCGGCGCATCGGGCAGGTGTTGGGGGTTGCCGAACATCAGGAACGCGGGCAAGGCGATGATCAGTGCGCCGAGGTAGAAATAGCCAAAGCGCCGGTAGTGCGGCAGGTCGCTGGGATAACGCGCGACCAGATGCTTATAGAGCACTTGCCCGGCGGCGTAGGTGAAGTTGGCGACTTGCAGCAGCAGGAAACCGCCGAGGAAATTGCCGTCGATGCCGTCATAGCGAATCACCCCGGCGCCGAGCACCGCGACCAGTGCCGCCAGCAAGGCCCAAGGGTTGAAACGCCGATTAAGCGCGTCTTCGATCAACGTCACGTGCAACGGCGTAAGAATGGTGAACAGCAAGACTTCCGGCACGGTCAATATCCGGAAGCTCAGGTACAGACACACGTAAGTGATGCCGAATTGCAGCGCGCCAATCAGCAACATGCCGCGCATGAAACCCGGCTCGACCTGACGCCAGCGGGTCAGCGGAATGAACACCAGCCCGGCGAGGACCACGCGAATCAGCACGGCGAAATAGCTGTCGACATGGCCTGCCAGGTAAACGCCGATCAGGCTGAAGGAAAACGCCTGAATCAGCGTCACGAAAAGTAGATAACCCATAGACGCCCCCGATTGAAGGCGGCGACCTTAGCGGTTTTGGGGCTTGGGTGTCATTTTTTTGTGGGAGCTGGAATACATAGGACCAGCTTTAGCCGATCCTACGAGTCCGACGTTGCGTCTTACTCCTTGGTCAAATCCACCAACGGCTCATTGCGCACTTCGGTGCTGCGCCCGGCCTGAATGGTTTTGATCTGCCCCAAAGCCTGGTCCACCGCGCCTTTATCGGCCAGCAGGCTGTAGCTGATCTGGAACTGACGCTGTTGTTTCGGGCCGATGGTCGGCACCAGATTCAGAGGGCGCTGGTAGCGACGGTTGTAGGAAAAGCTGGTGCCCGGCTCCAGACCGGTCACGTAACCCTGGCCTTGGGTGTCGGTGTTTTTCCACAGCGAGAACACCGGCAATTGCCGAGTATTGAAGCCCACCGCGACGCCAAGGCTGCCGGCCTTGTTGTGCAGCACGCCAAGCGTATCGCCCTTGTCATCTGCGTAAGGCACCACGTTGTAGACGGTTTCGTCGTAGTCCGGCGTCGGTGCGCGGTAGGTCTGCCAGTCAGCCAGGTCGCCCTTGGCCTTCTCGTTGAATGGCGAGACCTGCTTCACCGGCGCTTCGAAACGTGCGCCCTGCTCCAGGAATGGCGTGCTGAAGTTGCTGTGGTACAGCGCCTGATATTCCTTCGGATAGTCGCCGTTGTTGGTCAGCGTGTCATTGAGGGTGAAGCGCACGCTGCCGGGTTCGGTGACCAGTTCGGTCTGCACCGTGAAGTCGACTTTCTTGAAAGCCTGCTCCTGAAGTTCACCCTTGAGGCTGATTGCATAGGGCGGTTTTTCGTCGATGTGCAAGGTGACTTTGCTCGCCGGGATATTCGCCGCACGACCGTGCAAGGTCAGCAGTTCGCCGTTGTCCATGCCCGGATGCCCCACCCATTCGTAGCCGCAGCGCGTCACCAGTTCGTTGAACCCTTCCAGCCAGCCCAATCCGCCACGGCCGTTGAGTTCGATGAATGCCGGGTTGACCACGTCCTTGACCGGCGAATCCCAACCCATGCGCACATCGCCCACCGAAGCATGCAGCACGTTCATGCCGCGCGTGGGCACGACCGAAAGCTTCATCGTGCCGTTGTCGATATCGATGATGCTCACCCCTTCCTGACGCCCGCCGTGCAGGGTGCGCATAGTCACGGAAAAAGGTTTGTCGGTCTTGACGCCGAGTTGGGCGCTGGTGATTTGCTGGTTTTGCGCGGCCTTGTCGGCATCGAGCAAGACGTAATCCCAGGCGAATACATTGGAAGCGGCAGCAATGGCGCCGAGGCCGAGCAGCAGGGAAAAGGGTTTCATGAGGGCGGTCCTTATTGGAATTATGGTTTTGCGCAACGGGTTAAACGATTCAGCTAGCAACCGAGTCTAGTCATATTTCGCAAAAATGTTGAGCCGCTCATTAAATTCCAGACAGAAAAAAGCCCGATGACCGCCAAACGGGAATCAATCGGGCCACGCACCCAGGAGCGGCAGGTGCCAAGGGGAAATCTACAGTGCAGTACGGGTCAGGCGACTTGAGCAAGTTTGGCGATGGCCTGGTTCATGCCCTTTTCAACGAAGTCGCCGCCCATGTTCAGGCCTTCGGCGTGAATGAACGTGACGTCGTGGATGCCGACAAAACCCAGCACCTGACGCAGGTACGGTTCCTGATGATCCAGACTGCTGCCCGCATAAATGCCGCCGCGCGCAGTCAGGACAAAGGCGCGTTTGCCGACCAGCAGGCCTTGCGGCCCGGTTTCGCCATATTTGAAGGTGATACCGGCACGCAGCACATGGTCGAACCAGGCTTTGAGCGTGCTGGGGATAGCGAAGTTGTACATGGGCGCTGCGAGCACCAGCACATCTGCGGCCACCAATTCGTCAGTCAACTGATTGGAGCGCTCCAGCGCGGCCTGTTCGGTCGCGGTGCGCTGCTGCGCAGGCTTCATCCAGCCGCCCAGCAATGTGGCGTCCAGGTGCGGCACCTGCTCGGTCGCCAGGTCGCGGACGCTCAGTTGATCGTCGGGATGCGCCGCTCGCCATTGGCCAATGAACTGCTGGGTCAATTGGCGAGAAACCGAATCCTGCTGACGGGCGCTGCTTTCAATGATCAGTACGCGGGACATGGGGCAGTGCCTCCATCGAAGAATGTCTTGAGTCGATGGAGTGCAGAGTAGAGAGGGCTGAATCGATTAAAAAGCGTAAAAATCCGCTGTTAAACATCTAAAAAATTGTTTTATCGAAAGAGGCGCTCTACTCTCTTACCGAGCCTGGCGCCCGACGAGCAATTATTCCGGTTCGCAGCTGAGCTTGATCCGCAGCTTGATAATGCTGCGGTTGAACTTGGCCGACACGTCCACGCTTTTTTTCGCGGCGACGGTCACGCGGCGCGTCTTGGGCGCCTCCGGACCATTCTGAAACACCACGCTGCATTTGGCCGGGACGCTGCCGTAGTTGTTCACGGTGATGGCGCCGGTATCGTAAAACGTGTCATGGCTGGTGTAGTCGATTTCGACGCCTTGAACGTGTTTTTCCACTTCGATGGGATACGCCCAGGCGCTCAGCGGCAGCATGGTTAGCAACACACAACAGATTCTGTTCATCGGGCAGTCTCCAAGAGGGGATTGGCAGATTAGGACAAAGCGTAAAAAGGAGCTACAGATGAAAGCGCCCCGCGTGACCCTTGATCAATGGCGCACCTTGCAAGCCGTGGTCGACCATGGCGGTTTCGCCCAGGCCGCCGACGCCCTGCATCGGTCGCAGTCTTCGGTGAGTTACACCGTGGCGCGCATGCAGGATCAACTCGGCGTGCCGTTGCTGCGTATCGACGGGCGCAAGGCGGTGCTCACCGAAGCCGGCGGCGTGTTGCTGCGTCGTTCGCGGCAATTGGTCAAGCAGGCCAGTCAACTCGAAGACCTCGCCCACCACATGGAGCAAGGCTGGGAAGCGGAAGTGCGTCTGGTGGTGGATGCGGCCTACCCCAACGCGCGACTGGTCCGGGCCCTGACCGCGTTCATGCCCCAGAGTCGCGGCTGTCGGGTGCGACTGCGCGAGGAAGTGCTGTCCGGCGTGGAAGAAGTGCTGCTCGAAGGCGTTGCCGACCTGGCGATCAGTGGCTTCAGCATTCCGGGCTATCTGGGCACGGAAATGAGTACCGTGGAATTTGTCGCCGTCGCGCATCCCGAGCACGCCCTGCATCAATTGCAGCGCGAGGTGAACTTCCAGGATCTGGAAACCCAGCTGCAAGTGGTGATCCGTGACTCGGGCCGCAATCAGCCTCGCGATGTTGGCTGGCTCGGCGCCGAGCAGCGCTGGACGGTGGGCAGCCTGGCGACCGCCGCAACCTTCGTCAGCAGCGGCCTGGGTTTTGCGTGGTTGCCTCGTCATATGATCGAGCGCGAACTCAAGGAGGGCGTACTTAAAGCCTTGCCGCTGGATAAAGGCGGCAGCCGCAGCCCGACCTTCTATCTTTATTCCAGCAAGGACAAACCACTGGGCCCGGCAACGCAGATCCTCATCGAGTTGATCCGCACGTTCGATACCGCGCCACTGACCGCACCTTTCGCAGCACCTCAACAAGCCTGACAAGGAGATGTCCATGGCGTATTTCGAACATGACGGTTGCACACTGCATTACGAGGAATACGGCCAGGGCGCTCCATTGCTCTTGCTGCACGGCCTGGGCTCCAGCTGCCGGGACTGGGAATACCAGATTCCGGCACTGGCGGCGCACTATCACGTCATCGTCATGGACATGCGCGGCCATGGGCGCTCCGACAAACCCCGGGAACGCTACAGCATGCGCGGCTTCAGTGGCGATGTGCTGGCGCTGATCGAGTACTTGAATCTGCCCGCAGTGCATCTGGTCGGGCTGTCCATGGGTGGCATGATCAGTTTTCAACTGGCGGTGGATCATCCGGCGCTGGTCAAAAGCCTGTGCATCGTCAACAGCGCCCCCCAGGTCAAGGTCAAGAGCGCCAATGACGTCTGGCAATGGGCCAAACGCTGGAGCCTGGCCCGACTGTTGAGCATGGAAACCCTGGGCAAGGCGTTGGGCAAGAATCTGTTTCCCAAACCCGAACAGGCCCATTTACGCACCAAGATGGCCACGCGCTGGGCCGAGAATGACAAGCGCGCGTACCTGGCCAGTTTCGATGCCATCGTCGGCTGGGGCGTGCAGGAAAAACTCTCGCGGATTATTTGCCCGACGCTGATCATCAGCGCCGACCGGGACTACACGCCGGTTGCGTTGAAACAGGCATATGTCGGGCTGATCGCCAACGCCAGGCTGATTGTCATCAACGATTCGCGCCACGCTACGCCGCTGGATCAGGCCGATGAATTCAATCGCGTCGTGCTGGAATTCATCGACGCCGTGCCGGTCTGAAGCAACCCACGCCTAAGCCCTTTGCATAGGGCTACTGGGCAAAAAAAGCCAAACGTGCTTACCTTGCGCACTGGATCACAGCATGTCCGCATTGCTGATCGCAGTCGAAACCCTCAATCAGGATCAACTGACCCATGTTGAAAAAAATCGCTATCGCCGCCTGTTCCGTGCTCTTTGCCGCCAATCTGCTGGCTGCCACCGCACCCGCCAAGCCGACCCACGTCGTGCTCGACACCAGCTTTGGCGCGATTGAAATCGAACTCGCCGATGCCAAGGCGCCGATCAGCACCCAGAACTTTCTGGGCTACGTCGACAGCGGCTTCTACACCAACACCATTTTCCACCGCGTCATTCCCGGCTTTATGGCTCAGGGCGGCGGTTTCACTGCGCAGATGACGCAGAAGCCGACCAAAGACCCGATCAAGAACGAAGCGAATAACGGCCTGCACAACGTGCGCGGCACACTGGCCATGGCGCGCACTTCGGACGTGAACTCGGCCACCAGTCAATTTTTCATCAACACCAGTGACAACGCTATGCTTGATCATGGCGCCCGTGATTTCGGCTACGCCGTGTTCGGTAAAGTGGTCAAAGGCATGGATGTAGTCGACCAGATCGTCAACGCCCAGGCCGGCAACAAAGGTGGCATGCAAAACGTGCCGTTGGACCCGATTCTGATCAAGTCCGCCAAGCGCGTCGACTGAGTCTAGATGTGCCAGGCCGCGTGAATTTGTTCTGAGCAATGTCAGGATCACGCGGTCTGACTGTGGGAGTTTTCTTTAAGCAAGGAGAGCCTGCGCGCAAGCAGGCGTCAGCCAATGTTCTATCGTCGTTTCGAAAAACTGATCGACATCTTCCGGGACGCACCCACCGACGCCCCACCGAATAAAGTCCTCGCGTTCTACATCTATTACCTGCGACAGGTCTGGCCAAGCTTCGCCGCGCTGTTGGTGGTGGGCCTGATCGGCGCGCTGATCGAAGTGGCGCTGTTCAGCTATCTGAGCCGCATCATCGACCTTGCCCAAGGCACGCCCAACAAAGACTTCTTCAGCATCCACGCTACCGAGCTGATCTGGATGGCTGTCGTGGCGCTGGTGCTGCGGCCGATTTTCGTTGGCTTGCATGACCTGCTGGTGCATCAGACCATCAGCCCCGGCATGACCAGCATGATTCGCTGGCAAAACCACAGTTACGTGCTGAAACAGAGCATCAAGTTCTTCCAGAACGACTTCGCCGGGCGCATCGCCCAGCGCATCATGCAGACCGGTAACTCGCTGCGCGACTCGGCAGTACAGGCCGTGGACGCCCTTTGGCACGTGCTGATTTATGCCATCAGCGCCCTGGTGTTGTTCGCCGAGGCCGACTGGCGCTTGATGATCCCGCTACTGACCTGGATCGTCGCTTACATTTTGGCGCTGTGTTACTTCGTGCCGCGTGTGAAAGAACGCTCGGTAGTGTCATCCGATGCGCGCTCCAAGCTGATGGGGCGGATTGTCGACGGCTACACCAATATCACCACCCTCAAGCTGTTCGCGCACACCAATTTCGAGCAGCAATACGCCCGCGAAGCCATCACCGAACAAACCGAAAAAAGCCAGCTGGCCGGCCGCGTCGTGACGTCCATGGACACCGTTATTACCACCATGAACGGCATTCTGATCGTCACCACGACCGGTCTGGCGCTGTGGCTGTGGACACAGTCGCTGATCTCGGTGGGCGCCATCGCGCTGGCGACCGGTCTGGCGATTCGCATCGTCAACATGTCGGGCTGGATCATGTGGGTGGTCAACGGCATCTTCGAAAACATCGGTATGGTTCAAGACGGCCTGCAGAGCATTTCGCAGCCAGTCAGCGTTACCGACCGTGAAACCGCGCCGCGCCTGCAAGTCGACAAAGGCGGCGTAAAGTTCGACGGCGTTGATTTCCATTACGGCAATGGCAACGGGATCATTCACGGCTTGAACCTGGATATCAAACCCGGCGAAAAAATCGGTTTGATCGGCCCTTCCGGGGCAGGCAAATCGACACTGGTGAACCTGCTGCTGCGCATGTACGACGTGCAGGACGGACGGATTCTGATCGACGGCCAGGACATTTCCCACGTCGCACAGGAAAGCCTGCGGGAAAAAATCGGCATGATCACCCAGGACACGTCGCTGCTGCACCGCTCGATCCGCGACAACCTGCTGTACGGCAAGCCCGATGCAACCGACGAACAATTATGGGAAGCGGTGCACAAGGCGCGGGCCGATGAGTTCATCCCGTTGCTTTCGGACGCGCAAGGCCGGACCGGTTTCGATGCACATGTCGGCGAGCGTGGCGTCAAGCTGTCCGGCGGCCAGCGCCAGCGAGTTGCCATTGCACGGGTGCTGCTCAAGGATGCGCCGATTCTGATCATGGACGAGGCCACCTCGGCGCTGGATTCGGAAGTCGAAGCAGCCATTCAGGAAAGCCTCGAAACCCTGATGCAGGGCAAGACCGTGATCGCCATCGCCCACCGCTTGTCGACCATCGCCCGGATGGACCGCCTGGTGGTGCTGGAACGCGGCCAGATCGCCGAAAGCGGCACCCATGCCGAACTGCTGGCCCACGGCGGTTTGTACGCAAGGTTGTGGCAGCATCAGACGGGTGGGTTTGTGGGGATTGATTGATAGAAGATCCACTGGAGCGAGGCTTGCCCGCGAAGAACGATCACGCGGTGCATCAGGTTCACCGAGGCGCCTGATTCGCGGGCAAGCCTCGCTCCAACGACTCATTCCAAGGTTTGCCGATACGGCAACGCTCCGCGGGCATCCTCGGCGTAAGCCAGAATTCCCACGCGCTCCTGGTCGAGAAAGTCCGTCACGGCGTCTTTCAATCCCGGATGCGTCAGGTAGTGCCACGAATGGGTGATAACCGGCTCAAAGCCGCGAATCAATTTGTGTTCACCCTGCGCCCCCGCGTCGAAACGCTGCACGCCATGGGCAATGGCGTAATCCATGCCTTGATAGAAACAGGTCTCGAAATGCAGGCGATCAAATTCCGCCAGGCATCCCCAATAGCGCCCGTAGAAACTGCCGCCACCCAACAGGCTGAATGCCATGGCGACCGGACGTGAACCCTGGCGCGCCAGCACCACACGAATGGCTTGCGGCATGCGCTCGGCCAGCAGGCTGAAGAACTCCCGGGTCAGATAAGGCGACTGCCCACGGATCTCGTAGGTATTGGAATAGCACGCGTAGACAAAATCCCACAACGCTTCGCTGAGTTGATGACCTTCAAGCCACTCGAATTCGATGCCCTGCCCCGCCACTTGCTCGCGTTCCTTGCGCATCTGCTTGCGCTTGCGCGAACTCAAGGCGTCGAGGAAATCCTGAAAATCCCGATAGCCACGATTTTGCCAATGAAACTGGCAACCATAGCGTTGCAGCCATCCGGGCTGCTCAGCCAGAAACGCATCCGCCAAGGGGTCGGTGAAATTGACGTGGGCGCTGGACAGCCCTTGCTCGTCCAGATAGCCCGGCAGACTGTTGAGCAATTCGACGCCAGCCTCGGGCGACGCGCACAAAATGCGCGGACCGCTGACCGGGCTGAACGGGATGGCCGCCAGCAGTTTCGGGTAGTAAGCGATTCCGGCGCGGCGGCAGGCGTCGGCCCAGCCGTGATCGAAGACATACTCGCCGTAGGAATGCCATTTGCGATAGGCGGGCATGGCTGCGACCAGTTGCCCGTCCTGAAAATCGAGCAAGTGCTCAGCCCGCCATCCCGAGCGCGGCCCGAGGCTGCCGCTGTCTTCAAGCGAGCTGAGAAAGGCGTGACGCAGAAAAGGCTGGTCGCCAGGCAGAAGCGCGTCCCATTGCGAGGACGCGATCCTGCTCAGGCTGTCGGTGGTCTGTACGGACATGCGCAATTCCCCAGGAGCAGCAGACGTGCCCGCGAGTATCCCTCATAACCGACGATTGTTCACGACCACCGTGTCCCGCCCATCGTCAGTCCGGGGCTGAAGCGGCCTGGGCTATTTCCCGGGTCAGCAACGATGCCAGAACCGAGACGGCCTCTTGCCGCTCATGCAGAACCCGATTGGTACCGCTCAGAAACGCCTCGTCGGTAAGGGTGGCACGGGACGAGTCGAGCACATCCTGGCGATCATGAAACGGCTGGTTCATCCTCTCGAAGCGAGCTGGATAGTGCTCTTCCAGAAACGAAATCCAGTCCTTGCGTGCGATCATTGAGTCAAAGAACGCCTGAGTGCTTTCCCTGGCAAGCACCCGATCCCTGGCGCGATCCAGCATCTGTTGGGTAACCCCCGAGATGGTTTCAAACAGCATGGTGTAGGCCTGCCCCGGCAATTCGAGAATTTCACGCAAGCGCGTGGGGTAAATCAGCCTGACTTCGACCTGGTCCAGTTCCGGCTGGTCCACGATCCTGGCGTTGAAGTCTTCAATGGCTATTTTCTCAAGCTCGGAGAGACGCTCGAGGCCACGCATCAGCTTGAACATATCGACAGGCGTAACGCCTCCGTTCCTGGTCTCCAGCTCGAACACCAAGACACGAACGTCCAGCTCATTGAAGATGATCATGGTGCCATCGCCACAGGTTTGCGGATGAGCGGCCAGCGCGAACAACTCCTGTTGCAACGTGTAGGACCTGGCCATTGCATCGATCATTCGCCAGAGTCGGGCGGTCAATACCCGGCGATTTTCCCGATAATCCGCGGTCATGAACAGGTCACTGACCAACTGGACAAACGCCGCCGCGCCAGCTTCCACCTGCAAGTCTGCCCAGCGCGTGCGTTGCTCGTCACTGCCGGTTTCTGCCAGCCACTGGGCTACTGGCAGATTCTGCGCAGGCAGCCCGGGCATAGGAATAACGCCCATGCGCACCAGCCTGGTGGGATTGAAAGCGCGGAAACCTCGCTCGATGGTCTGCTCACTGAGAGGATTCTGATGCAGCCGCACATAAAGTTGGGGGCGCGAGGCAATGGCCTGGAAAGTCTGTTCTTCGATATCCGCAATCCAGTTATGACGCAGATCGACGTGGCGTAACGGCTCATGCACACCCAACCCGGACGGCATGAGGCTGAGTCCACAATTTCTGAGTCTCAACTCCACCAGTAGCGGCCAGCGACTGACGTCGATCGCCATCGGAACATTGATAGTCGCGCCCTCAAGCACCAGGGTTTCCAACTGGTTCAGACCTTGCAGATTTTGCAGCCCTTGGGCATCGATACTCAGGGGAGTATTGCTCAGCACCAGGCTTTTCAGGGACGTCAAGCTGCCCAACGTCGCGGGAATCGCGTTCAGGAGGTTGCCGCGCAACGATAACCAGCGCACCTGAGGGAACCACCTGAGAAACGCTCCGACACTGGCGCCCGTCAGAACCATGTTCTCCAGCGTCAACGCATGGACGTGGCTGAAGTTGGCTTCTAACGCGGGCAACGCTCCGATGGCCAGGTCGCTGAGGTCCAGTTTGTGTGCCGAATCCGGCAGTTGAGGATCAATCAACGACCCCGGTTCTTTGCGCCAGCATGCCAATATCCGTGTCCTGGCAGTTTCGCGCCCGGCGACAGTGGCATCCGACACCTGCCCGTTCTGCGCCAGTCTCACCTCACTCAGCCAGCGGTCCAGGGCGTTTTCCAGTCGCGCATATTGCTCGGTGAGCTCATTGAGCATGGCTCGGATCTGGTTCTGTTTTTCATGGGCCGTGCCCCTGAACCCCAAAGCGGCTGTCTGCAGGAACTTCCTGACCTCGCGAGACGTGAGCTGTGGATAAAGATTCTGCACCGCCAGCTCAGGCGAAAACGCCCGCGCATTGTTGCGGAGCTTGTAGAACAGTCCTCGCAGGCGAGAACTCAACGGATAACCCACACGTCCATCCGCCAGACGCGAAGGCCAGATGATTCCCGGCTTTATCTGGCGCAAGCCCAGCAACCGTTTGACCCTGCTGCGCTGCAGGGTGGCAATGTCACCCAGCGCGATATCCAACTGGTTCACGTCACGCGTCAGGCTCGCCTGATCGGCCAGGGCGTTCGCCAGAGTGTCGTGCAACCCGTTGCTCTCAACGTGTACGCGCTGGCCCTGATTGTTGAAGGCTTGATATTCGGCGCCGGCTTTTACAAACACCAGGCTCGGCTCGCTTGGCGTGGTATCGGTGCCCGCCGAGCGAAAGAGTGTCTCGCCATCAAAGCTGGTATTGCGGACTTCAATCACTACATCCTGTGGCCAGTCAGGCATTGAGCTGATCAAACCCAGGGAAATGGTGGCGCTGTCGGGGGTTTCAATGTGCAGATAAAAGCACTCCAGCGCACGGTTCAAACGCAATTGCTGCAGGTACTCACGAGCCTGCTCGGCCAACCGTAACGGGATGCGCCCGGCACCTTCCATGCGAAGGCGCTCCATGCTGTCGGCGCCGCTGACGATTTCACGGGCAACGCAATCGGGAAGGCTCCGAAAGTCGCGCCTCAACAGCGCGACCAACGGGTCGGCCGAACGATCTCCAGCGGCATAACACAACTCGAACAGCAGCCCTCGCCTGCCTTCTGCTTCAAAGGCAATGCGCATTGCCAGATATTGGCCGTGAGTTTTCGGTCCCTGGTAGTCGACCAGCAACATTTCAACCTCCACGGGTGGCAGTGCGGTCACCAGAGCGTCCAGAAATGCTTTCATTTTCCCGGGGGTATACACCACATCGACCGTGCGCAAGGTGGTGGTGGTCGGAGCATGAACACTCAGCACCGCCCCTTGCGCGTCAATACGGCGCAACACGCGATCATCCGGCCAACCCGGCAGCGTCACCAGAAAATCGAGATAGGGTTCGATTCTTGGAACAAAGAATTCATCTTCATCCTGGTCCGGCTCGAACAAGCTTTTATCGTGCATCAGCCCGACGAACTCGGAGATTTCATGATCAACAAGAAAGCGCCGGATGCAATCGACGAGCAACGCTGGCGGGACCAGTTTATCCACATGGACCTGGCGTAGCAGGGCTTCGTCCACCTGCGTGACCCGCAAGATATGCCGGATGGTGTCATCCCCCAGCACGATCAGGTCACCGTGCAAACGCCGGAATGCGGTGTACACATCCCAGCCCATCGGGTTTTCGCCTTCGAAACGCCAGGCGCCGGCGTTATTGGTTTCCAGAACGGGAGAAAAACCCTCGGCGACGTCTGGATTCAGCACGCGCCACTTTTTCAATGCCACGTCAAAACCGACCTGGTAATAATGATCGCCCATCGCCAGACAGGTTTTGCCTTCCATTTTGAACAGGCTGCGGTGATTGAGGAATGTGCCCTTGGGCAAACGATGCCGGGCGAAGGCATCCAGGCTGGGTTTCCACAACCGGGTCGAGGCATCGGCGGACTTGACCTGAGCCAGGCTTTCAATGAATGCCGAAGGTCTGGGCGTACTCAGTGGTTGATGTGCATCATTGTGTTCAATATCGACAATCTCATCCTGTCCGGCGGTTGAGTTGCCGACGTTACTTGCCGAAGGCTCAAGTAATCCCTGGAGGAACTCCAGCGCCTGTTTTCCATCTTCATAGACTTTTTCCAGGCGCTCGACTTCCTTGGCAGCTTTAGGCGCGGCAGCCAGCACAATGTCCTTGCCAATCGCGTAGAGTTGACTCAATGCCTTCCCGGTTTCGCCATCGCTCCAGTCTTCAAGGGCAATGAAAGTATCTTTCACCAGGTCACGGATTTCTGAAGCCGGCAGGAATACATCAGCCAGATCGAACCCGAGATGGGCAACGGACCTGAATATATCCAGCGCTCCAGTCTTGGCGGCGTCTTCGGTGTGGGTAACGGTTACTGCCAGCACTTCGGCGTCAGCATAAACTGTACTTAACGCTTGCTCGTACAACATCTGGAACGGCTGACCTTGTTGCTGCATCAATCTGAGTCTGATTTCCGCAAGAATATCCTCGCTGTCCAGTGCCTTGTTCAATTTTCCAAAAAACTGATCGCGGTATCGCAACCAGATGAAGCGTGCAAAGTAGCTTCGGAACGCTGGCTCGGCTAACCGGACCAGCAAGGCGGCATAAAAATGCGGGATACTCAGGTATTCCTTGAGTGGATGGTCAGGATCGCCCGGCATGTACACCATCAACGGGCAACCGCCACCGATGTCTGCAAACTCTAACGCTTGTTTGGGGGGCATACGGTCTACGATATCGTCCCTGCGATGTGACTCAATGATCAGCGCGCCATGCAAAAGACCGCCCATGAATCCGCCCGTGGCACGTTTATCCAGAATTTCGAGCGTACTGTAATGAACCGGCCCTCCGCGCCACTCTGGCCTGTCGGCATTTTCTGCGACCTTCAGCAAGACTTCATAAGCCTCTGCACTGACATCGCCTTTCATCCGTGCAATATGGCTCAGCGCTTCAAATCGAAGCCGTTCTTTCAGAATAAAGGCTTCGGCAATCTGACCGGAACCCGTCTCGGATTTGAATACGCTGTCGAGATGTGCCTGATATTTCCCGCCAAGATCAAGGGTCCGACACATCTGCGCAAACGCTGCCGGTTGAGTATCGAGTAACCCTGTAGAACAGGAGATATGCGCACCGCACACATCGTCCGGCAAGTCGCTGTAAGCGCCGGCGACAGCGGGTGGAACAGGGGCTTCATAGCGAAGGACGGAACCCGGAAGGAATACCTTATTAACAGCGAAATTAAAAAGGGCGGCGGAAAGTATTGAAGTCTTCGTCACTTCCAGAGGCCTGGCGGCGATCACTTCTTCCAGGTAAACCTGCGTGCAGTCCGCCTTGATCTTGAACTGGTCAAGCATCGTTTCATTCAAGAGCGGCCTGCTGAATGCATGCACGGACTTGAGTGGTTTGATCAGGGCACTGAACGCTTTTTGCGCCGCCAGACTTTTCAGATGGCTCTTATGCAACTCCAGTTGTAACGACGCTATTTCCGGTGTGTATCGGGTAAACCATTGCGGCAGGCGTTGTTTCAGAAGTTCCTGGTTGGGATAGTTCTCGTTGTAGAAAGTGATAGCCGGCGTTGACTGGTTAATAGATGTATCTGGCATGGTTTAGTCCACGAGGTTACTGAGAATAACCTCACGGTACTTACCTGGCTTGCAGCATGTGACATAACCGGATAGTGCATTTCACCCATGGCGTTCATTCTGAGTGCCAGTCAGCTGTTCAACACGTGGCGCCCCTGTAAAAAATCTCCCCAAGGCCCGCCGAAGGCTCTGGACCGCACCTTTGCCGAAAGGTTGCATTGTCATCGACGTGCCATCGTCTTGCCACTTTTCTGTAATAACTCACGGCGATACTGGCGCCAGTTTTTAGAACCGGGGGCACTAACCCCCATTCGCGCTCTGACCGTGGAGCGGTTTTTCCGGGATGGCCTGCCGTCATCCTTTATCAAGTTATGGAGATTGATATGCGTCTTGTTTCTGCACAAACTGCGGCGGCCCTTTGTGGTGGCCTGGTGTTGGCCATGAGTGTTCCGGCCAATGCCGCAGTCGACGCTAAACTGCTCGACATGCTCCGGGCCAATGGCTCGATCAATCAGGCGCAATATGCCGAGTTGCAGACCGAACTGGCGAAAGACCAGCAGGCCCAGAAACAAGCGCTCGCCGACGTCCAGAACACCAAATCGGCGTCCCAGGCGGCTTTCGAACAGAAAGTTGCCTGGGCAACCAAGACTCAGTTCAAGGGCGATGTGCGGGTTCGTCAGGAAACCATCAATATCGATGGCCAGACCAACAGCCAGGATAAGGATCGCCAGCGCATTCGCGCTCGTCTGGGTGCCTATACCGAAATCAATCCGCAGGTGAGCACCGGCATTCGTATCGCCACCGGCGGCAGCAGCGACGCGCGTTCCACCAACCAGGATCTGGATGGCTACTTCGTCAAGAAGGATCTGTGGCTGGATCTGGGCTTCATCGACTACGCCCCCACTGCGGTCAAGAACCTGCACGTCATTGGCGGCAAGATGAACCAGCCGTGGGTCAGCATGGGCGACGTGATCTGGGATGGCGATATCAACCCGGAAGGTCTGGCAACCACCTACAGCCTGCCACTGGGCGGCAAGACCGAGCTGTTCGGCAGCGCCGGTTATTACACCCTCAAGGACAACATCGACGGCGAAGGTACGCAGTTCCGTCACGACTTGAGCATGACCGCCGGCCAGTTGGGCGCGCGCTTCGCCCCGACCGACAACCTGAAAGTCACCCTCGGCGGCAGCGTCTATGCCTTCGACAATGACAAGGACAGTGCTGCCCTGCGCGTCAACGGCAACACCACCAATCAGTTCCGCCTGTACGAAGGTTTTGGTCAGATTGATGTCAGCGGCCTTGGCTTGCCACTGGCACTCTACGGCCAGTACATCGTCAACAATGACAGCACGGACGATCAAGACACGGCCTGGCTGGCGGGCGTGAAGACCAAGGTGTTCGGTTTCGGTCTGGACTACAACTACCGCGATACCCAGCGTAACGCTGTGGTCGGTGCCTTCACTGACTCGGACTTCGCCAACGGCACTACCGGTTCACGCGGTCACAAGTTCAAGGTCGGTTACGAAATCGACAAGAACTTCTCCGTCGGCGCGACTTACTTCCTGACCAAGGCCGACTTCGCCGTGGCCAGCCAGCGCGACGCTGACGCCAACACCCTGCAGCTGGATGTCGAAGCCAAGTTCTAAGCCTTTACCCTGCTGAAAAACCGACGCCGAGGTGCACTCGGCGTCGATTGTTTTCAGGCTGGCGTTAGCCGTTGATCCCCATCATCCGTCATCTGGCCATACGTTCAGCCTGAGTTTGCAGCGCCCCTCCCCGCCTGATCCATTCCGTGGGCAAACTGAGCCGTCTCTTCGCGCACCACAGCCACTTGAACATCCAGCGAAAGCCGACACGCCAAGGCATTCAATGCCTCGTTACGCTGACGCTCGATAGCCCCGACCCGCGCCAGATAGTGTTGGTCCGTCAAGCCTGGCCGGTCATTGTCCAATGCTTCCATACGCTCCTGAAAATCGGCCTTGAGCGGCGCGAAGTCTGCTGCGTACTGACGCTCCAGAAACGTCATCCAGAAATCCCGCGCAATCAGCGCCTGCAAAAATTCCGGTTTGCCTTCGTTGGCGAGAATCCCTGTATAGGCATCATCAAGGATGTCTTGCGTCACACCCGCCAGCCGGGTGTACAGCATGCCTTCGGGCTGGCCCGGCAGGTCCAGCGCATGCGCCAGACCCACTCTGAAAGCCAGCCGCACTTCCGCCTCATCCACAGCAACGTTGGCGGCCTTGCGCACCGCGATCAACTGCCCGGCGTGTTTCTCCACTTCATCCAGCCGCTCCAGGCCCCTGACCAGGCGGAACAGTTGGCCGGGTTGCTCGTCAGGTGCAACGGAGGCGGTGACCTTGAACACCGCCGCATGTATTTCAAGGTTACTGAAAACAATCGCTACCCCATCACCACAGGTCACGGGATGAGCGGCCATTTCAAACAACTCCTCACGCAGCTCGGTACTTTCGCTGGTCGCGTCGATCAAGCGCCATACGCGTGCGGTCAGCGCTGCCCGGTGATGGATGAAGTCGGCGGACTGGGTCAGTTCATTAAGCACCCGGAAAAATTCTGCGCCATCGGGCTCGCTCTGCAGGTCGGTCCATTTGACGAGGCGGGGCTGGAGTTCTAGCGCCGGGACGCCCGTGAGCCATAAGGTGCTGGGCGGCAGAACCTCATCGATATGTTCCCTGGTCGAGCCGAGGCCCATGCGCCGCAGCTCCGTTTCACTGAACATCATCCTGGCCCTGAGCATGCTCGGCTCGTTGATCGGATTGTCGTGCAGCTGCGGCAGAAGGCCGGGCTGAACCAGGTTGCTCAGCGTCCCTCCCGTCAATTCCGCGATCTGATTATCGCGCAGGTCCAGATGCCGCAACATCTCACTGCGCCAGACCCATTCCGGCACTGTCTCCAGACCCGTGCCGCGCAGCCTGAGGGTGCGCAACTGGGGAAAAAAAGTCAGCCGGTGCACCTGCTCACCGACGGGACAAAGGCCCAGGTCCAATGATCGCAACGCGATGCAGCGGTTCAGACGCAGGACACTGGACGGATCAAGAGTCAGCGGGTTCTCCGCCAGCGACAAGCGCTCCAGACGGGTCATTTGACTCAAGGCCTCCGGCACCGACGTCAGACTGTTGCCGCGCAGACTGACCCAGAACGCCCGCTTGAAGTAACTCAGGAAGGCGTTGGTTTCAACGGTATGCAAATCAAGATGCTTGAGCTCCACTGCGCCGACATGATCCCAGTTGCCGTTGAGCGATGGCAGGCTGCCGACGTGCAGGTCGCTCAAGTCAAGTTTGTAGGCGAGCTCGCCATCCTCTTGCCGGATTAAATCGCTGGCCCGCCGCCAGCAATTGCGCAGACGAAACGCAGCAACACGTCGCGCATTCTTTGTCGCCAACGAAACATGCGGCGACTCCGACCACTGTTCAAGCGTGCGCTCAAGGATTCTGTAATCAGCCGCCAGGGTATCGAGATGCGTCTTGATGAACAGGTGTAAACGCTCGACAGGTCCTTGGTGCGCGGCCTTGAGTCCGTCGAGAAAGCGTTTAATCTCATCTTCGGAGAACGTCGGATAAAGAGCCTTGACCGCCAGTTCCGGCGAACGGCGTTGCGAGCCCAGGCCCAGCTTTCTGAACAGCCCGCGCATCCGCCCGCTCATGGGATAACCGGTGCGTCCGTCCGCCAGGCGCTGTGGCCATTTGAAGCCAGGCTTGATCGCTTGCAGCCCCAGCATTCGGGCCACCGTGTCACGCTGCTGCACCGCCAGATCACCCAGGCGAGTCCGCAGCGCCTGCTCTGTCGGCGCATCCGGGAGGCCGATGTCACGCCTGACCGGAACCGGCATTGCGTCAAGCAGTGCCGTGAAAAAGGGTTGTTCCGCCTGGCCAAGCGGCTCGCCACTCATGTTGAAAGCCTGATAACCGGCATCGCTCCTGGCCACAATGGAACAGGTCGCAGCATTGGCACTGTCGCCCACGCTGTCGAGCAACGGCCCGGTGAAGGTGGCGTCACGCAGCTCAAGCGCGAGGTCTGCGGGCCAGCCTGACAGCGTCGGCAGCAATTTCCAGCCAGCGGTGATGGTGTCCGGGTTAACGGCTTCCTTGAGAAAAAATCCTTCATTGGCGCGATTGATGCGCAACTGCTGGAGATATTCACGCGCCTGCTCGGCGATGGACAGCGGCAGACGCCGGGCTGAAACCATGCGCGCATGCTGCGTCTCAGTCACCGAGCCGAGTAACTCCTTGCTGACGACATCCGGCAGCGCCGGAAAATCGCGTCGAACCAATTTGATCAGCGGGTCAGTGGAGCCGCTTTCCAGAGCATGAAGGTCATCGCGCAGCCGGGCTTTTCGGGCTTGAGCCTGCTCGCCGAGAATCTCGGCAAGACGCAGCACCCTTGCCGGCTTGCCATCGACTGCTTCGGCTAACAACTCCCGAATCTCATCCTCGGCCAGCCCGTCCAGCACGGCACCCAGCAGCGTAGTCATGCTGCCCGGCGTGTAAGTGACTTGAATGACCGAGCGCGTGCCGGGATGAGCATTCCAGGTTTCCAGCACCACATCCTGCTCTTCCAGCAACCGCAACGCTACGCCCGTCGGCCAGTTCGGCATTGACGTCAGCAGCTTGAGGAAAGGTCCAATACGCGGGGCCGTCACGGTATCCGGCTCAATGCTGATCCGGTCAATGAACGCTTCCACCTGCTGCTCGGCGCCAAAACGCTGCGCCGTATCCCTCAATAACGCTGGCGCCCCCAGATTGTCGATATGCACTTGACGCAACATCGCCTCATTGGCTCCAGTGATCCGCAGCACCTGGTCTGCCGTTGCATCGGAAAAGGCTTCATGGTCGGCATGCAAGCGTTTGAAACCGGTTATTTCATCCCACTCCATGGGGTTTTCGCCTTCATGTCGCCATGCTCCTTCACCATTGTGTTCAAGTAACGGGGCCAGCTGGCTCGCCTCAGAGGGATGCTGGATGCGCCACTTGTTCAACTGCGGATCGAGTTCAATGCGGTACAGTCGGCGCTCCAATGGCAGCCAGGTTTTCCCCTCACGCCTGACGCATCCTTGCGCATCGGTGCCAAGCCATTTGGGCAAGATAACGTCCTGCTCAAAAGGCGCGAGTTCAGGCTTCCACAAACGCGTCAGACCGTTGAGCAATTTGACCGGGGCAAGACTCTCCACGAACGACGATGGCAGAATCCGTGGCGCCAAATGTAGCGCCGTGCCCAGCGCCGCCATCGCGGCCAGGTTTTCACCGATATCAAACAGGTGATTCAGCGCTTCTTCGGTTTCGCCATGGGTCCAGTCTTCGACGGCCACGAACGCCTCGTGCAATAACTGCCCCGCCGCGAGCACGGCCAGGCCAGCGCCCAGTGCCGGCACGAAAAAACCCGCCACCATCAGCAAATCCATGCCCACCGACTCGAAGGCACGCCAACGCTTGAGTCGGCTTTTACGATCTTCATCATGGGTGGGAACCGCGACGATTCGCGCATCAGCGTACGTTTTGGTCAGCAGGTGTTCGTAAAGCGTTTCAAACGGGGGCTTGTCAATCGGGCGTTTTTGCAGATAAAGCTCGGCGTTGGCATCGAAGTGCGGAGCCAACAGGCTGTCATCGCCCGGGACGGGTCGTAGCGGGGTCAGTCGCTCATTGAGCTTGGCGAAAAACAGATGGCTCTGTTCAAGGCCCACAAAGCGCTGAAAATACTCCTGATACTTCATGTCGAAAAACTTTCGCCGCATTGCGCCGATGAATGCCGTGAAGGAAGCGTATTTCTTCAACGGAGCTTCGGGGTCGCCCGGCAGGTAAACCACGCAAGGCAAGTCATCACCGGGCTGATCAGGTTCGATCAGCAGCGCGCCATACAGTGTGCTGCCGGGAAACGCGTAGGTATCGAGCATGTGCAGTTGGCGATAGCGTACTGGCCTGCCGTGCCACAGTGGATAGCCGTGAGGTTTTGCCACTTCAAGCAACATCGAGTAGCTGTCGGCATCGAGATGCTGGCGTATGTGGGCAAGATGCGCCAACACGCCCAGCGCATCACGCTCGCTGTTCATGAAAGCGCTCGCCACTGCCTGCGCTGCCGAGCCCTGAGGTTGCCCCTCGGCTGGTGCCGGTTTGAACACGCTGTCCAGATGCGCCTGATACTGACCACCCAGATCCAGCGCGCGACTCAGCTCGGCAAACGCTTCGGGCCTGATATCCAGCGCGCCATTGTAGCGATAGCGAAAGCGCGGCAATCCCGGCAACGGGCCGGTGCCGTAAACCATTTCCACCTGCAAACCATTGGCGGGCAACAACGCTGCGCCTTGCCCGAGGCCGCCGTTGCTGGCTTCGCTGGCCTCGAAGTTCTGTAACGCAGCATGCAGCAGGGATTGTTTGAGCGCAGTGCGCGTCTGGAGCAGGAAACCTTCGGCGTGCAAGGTCACCAACTGGTTGGACGTGACGTCCAGCCGCAATTTGAAACGGTCAAATATCGCCTGTTCAAGCCGCGCCGTGGCAAATTTTTCAATCGGCATCAGCCGTGCGCGGATCGGCTCGACGGCATGCCGCGACAACTCGCTCTTGAGCTGGCTTTGGCGCAACGCTTCGCGCAACTGCCTGGGTGCCTTGACGTACCAATCCGGAAGACTGCCCTTGAGAAACTCGAGATTGGCATGGTCAGCATCGAAAGGTACGGTACCGAAATGCTCGCTGGTGCTGGAGGACGATGGCGTTAACGTCGAGGACGAGTAGCCGGTGGCGGGTGTTGTTGAGGACATTGGAAATACCGTAAATGACTACCAGGAAGTCATTCACGGTATTTATTTACGAGCCGGGCGTGACATAACCCGCTACCGCGTGGCGACATGATTTTGTCGCCGCTCTTGCAGGAACCAGCCTGACGTCAAGTCAGATTCGAAGGGCCCGGCCCCTCATTGCGCGCAATTTGCCTGGCGATGTCCTCGGTCAGTCGAACGGCGTATGCCTCGGCCGCCCGTTCGCGCTCGTGCTGGATAACGCTCACTTGCTGAATATATTCCCCGTCAGACAGCTCCCCACGGCGTTCAAGCACGGCGTCGAGACGCTCATAAAAAGGTGCGTTGAGGGTCTCGAACCGCTGACTGAAGCGCTCTTCGAGAAATGTCTTCCAGAAGTCCCGTGCGACCAGACTGCTGAAGAATCCCGGCGCGGTTTCTTTGGCCAGTACACGCAGCTCGGCACGCTCCAGCATGGGTCTGGTGACACCCGACAAGGCCAGAAACATCATGCCGTGCACTTGCTCAGGCAGTTGCAGGTTCCTCTGGAGCCCGGTTCGGAACGCCATCCGCACTTCAACGTGATCCACTGTTTCGCCAAGCAGTTCCCGGTCCCGGATGTTCTCCAGCGCGATTTTCTCGACTTCATCCAGACGCGCCAGGCCTCTGACCAGCCTGAACATATCAGCGGGCCGCTCGGCATTTTTCGGCGCACTCATGATCGTGAATATCCGCACGTGCAATTCCAGGTCGTTGAACACCATCGCGACGCCATCGGAACAGGTATGCGGCTGCATCGCCATCGCGTATAGCTCCTCGCGCAGCGCCTGGTTTTCGGCGACGGCATCAATCAATGCCCAGACCCGTGCGCTCAAGGTTTTCTGATGGTCGGCGAAGTCGGAGCTGTGAATCAGATCGTGCAACACCCGAAAGAAATCGGCGGAGTCGGGTTCCGCCTCCAGATCGCTCCACCTCGAAGCCCTGGACGATTTGTCATCAACCGCGACGCCCTCCATCCATCCCGCATCCGCCCCGGGTTGTTGCTCAGAGTGCAGGCGGGCGTCGCTGATGCCAATGCGCGCCCGGGCAGCGTCGGTCAGCAGATTGGCGGCACGCAGCAGGCTGTCTTCGTTGAGCGGGTTGTCATGCAGCTGCACCCTGACGTATGCGCTGCTCAGGTTCGTCAGACTGGCGTCGCTAAGATTGACAATCCGGTTGTCGCGCAAATCGACGTCGCGCAACAGGGGGCAATCCCACAAACCTTCCGGCAAATCGTTGATGTAGGTGGAGCGCAGCCCCAGGGTCAGGAGTCTGGTCAGCGGTCGCAGATCCAGTTCCGGGCCAATCGGGCAGCCTTCCAGATCCAGGGTTTTCAGAGCCGTCACGCTGCGCAAACGCTGGGCAGAGTCCGGGTCCAATACCAGCGGATTATCCCGCAAGGACAGCTTTTCAAGGCCGGCCTGACGGGCGACGGCAGCAGGCACGGTCCTCAGCTCGTTGCCATCCAGCTCCAGAATGCGCAGGTTCTTGAAGGGCTTGAGCAGACGTTCCGCCTGCGGCGTCGTCAGCTGCAGCCGCTCGACGCGCAGCACACCGATGTGGTCGAAGTTGACGCTCAACTCAGGCAGCGAAACAACAGACAAATCACTCAGATCCAGTTCATAGCCAATGAACTCGCCCATGTCGCTATAGCGCCTCATGCCCATTTTTTTCCAGCCCAGTTTCAGCCGTATGGCGACCGAAGTCTGGGCATCTTCTGCGGCGTCGGCCAGCGAAGCATCGGGGTCGGCAATGGTTCTTTCACTCTCCAGCCACCCGTCCAGCGTGAGTTCCAGGGCCTTGTACTCTTTCGCCAACGCCTTGAGCCGCCGCTTGGCAAATGCATTGAAGCCCCACGCCTCACCGGTGTATTCGGCCCGTAGCTGATTGAGATATGTCTGGACTTCACCCTCGATGAACCCAGGATATAGCGCCTTGATGGCCAGCTCCGGGGAATAGTCATGGGCGCCAATCCCGACCTTTTTGAATAAGCCACGCAAACGCCCACTCATGGGATAACCGACACGCCCGTCTGCCAGGCGATGCGGCCAGCAGAAGCCGGGTTTGATGGGCTGGATATTCAACATACGTGCGACGCTGGGGCGCCGGCCGCTGGCGTGATTGCCCAATAAATGCCGCAAGTCCCGCTCGGTGGATGACGCGGTCAGGCCCAAATTCTGACGCACCGGATCCGGCAAGACCTGCAACACCGCCTCGAAGAAAGCCTGACGGGTGCCGCCGATACGGCTGCCATCACTGGTGAAGGTTTGGTAACCCGTATGCGTCTTGACCAGTGTGTGACGGATTTGTGCGCTCGGACTACCGGCCACGTCAAGCAGTGCGCCGGTCAGGGCTGTATCGCGCAACTCGATGGCGACGTCGGCTGGCCAGTCCCACAAACTCGACAGCAGACCAAATCCGACTTTTAAAGTGTCCGGATTGTCGGTTTGCGCGAGGTAAAACCCCTCATATACCCGGTTAATTCGCAGCTGTTGCTGGTACTCCCGCGCCCGCTCGGCGATTGCCAACGGGATTCTTTCGAACGTGGTCATGCGCCGTTTTTGTGCCACTGTGGCAGCGCCCAGCAGTTCCTGGGCAGCGGCTTTGGGCATGCCGGGGAAGTCGCGGCGAATCAGCTTGATCATCGGATCGCGAGAGAGTTCGCCCAACGCGTAAAGCTCTTTGGTCAGCTGGTGCTTATGAGCCTGGGCCAGTTCGGACAGGTTGCGGGCCAGACGCAAAATCTGCGCATCACGCCTTTCGATCACCTCACCCAGCAAGCGGGTGATCTCATCAGGCTGCAAGCCTTTTAGTACGGTATTGAGCATGGCCCTCATATCGCCCGGCTTGTAAGTGAACTGAATCAACGATCTCATATTTCTGGTGATGTTCCAGCTTCTCGGAACCGCATCCTGGTAATCCAGCAGGCGCAGCCCACGGACTGCTGGCCAGTTTGGGGCACCGGCGAGCAGTTTGAGGAAAGGTTCGATGCGCGGCGTACTGACCAGATCCGGATCGCTGCGGCCCATCAACGTGATGAAGCTTTCCACCTGCTGTTCGACACCGTAACGCCGCAGGGCATCGTTGAGCAACGCAGGCGCTGGCAGGTTGTCCACATGCACCTGCCGCAACAGCGCTTCGTCGGCACCGGTGGTGCGCAGCACTCGTCGCAAGGTGTCATCGGACAAAGCGCCATGGGCGGTGTTCAGGCGTTTCAATGCCTTGATGTCATCCCAACCCATGGGGTTTTCACCTTCATGACGCCAGGCTCCGGCGCCATTGTGCTCCAGCAGCGGCGCATGCAGTTGGGGGTCGGTGGGATGCTGGACACGCCACTTGCCCATCGAGGTATCGAACTCCAGCCGGTAAAGATTGCCCTCCAGCGGTAGCCAGGTTTTCCCGCCAACCTTGATCAAACCCTGGGCATCGGCAATCGCCGAGGACGGCAAGGTGATTGGCTGCCGGAACCGCGTGAGCACCGGCTTCCACAGGCGCGTCATACCGTTGAGCAGTTTGACCGGAGTCAGACTTTCCACGAAGGTCGACGGCAGGACACGCGGCGCCAAATGTACCGCTGTGCCCATCACCGCCATCGCCGCAAGGTTTTCACCGATATCAAACAGGTGATTGAGCGCTTCTTCGGTTTCGCCATGGGTCCAGTCTTCCACGGCCACGAACGCTTCGTGCAACAACTGCCCCGCTGCGACCACCGCCATGGCAGCGCCCAGCACCGGCAGAAAAAAGCCTGCCACCATCAAAACATCCATGCCCACCGACTCGAAGGCGTGCCATCGCTTGAGCCGGCTTTTACGGTCTTCATCACTGGTGGGTACCGCGATGATTCGCGAATCAGCGTATGTCTTGGCCTGCAATTGGTCGTACAGCGCTTCGAACGGCGGCTTTTCAATGTCGCGCTTTGCCAGATAAAGCTCGGCGTTTGCATCGAACTGCGGGGCCAACAGGCTTTCATCTCCCGGGACTGGACGCAGCGGGGTCAGTCGCTCGTTGAGCTTGATGAAAAACAGATGGCTCTGTTCAAGGCTGACAAAGCGCTGAAAGTATTGCTGGTACTTCATGTCGAACAACTTGCGGTGCAGCGCAGCAGTGAAAGCGCTGAAGGAGGGATATTCTTTCAGCGGCGTCTCAGGATCACCCGGGAGATAGACCACACACGGCAAGTCATCGCCGCGCAGATCGGGCTCGATCAGTAGCGCGCCATACAGCGTGCTCCCGGGAAACGCGTAAGTATCGAGCATGTGCAACTGCCGATAGCGCACCCCGCTACCATGCCAGCGGGGCTCGCCATGGGGATCGACGACCTGCAGCAGCATCTGCCAGGTGTCGACGCTTAGGTGATCTTTCATACGAGCGGTGTGCGCCAACACTTCGAGCGCATCGCGTTCGCTGTTCATAAAAGCGTTGGCCACTGCCTGGGTTGCCGCAGTCGGCGACTGCCCCTCAAGCGCAACAGGCTTGAATACGCTGTCCAGAAGCGTCTGGTATCGAGCACCCAGATCCAGCGCGCGACACATCTTCGCAAACGCTTCGGGCTCGATAGCGAGCGTGCCGTTATAGCGATAGCGAAAGCGCGGCACCCCTGGCAGTGGGCCGAAGCCGTAGACCAACTCCACGTTAAAACCGTCGACCGGCAACAGCGCTGCACCCTGTCCCAGGCCGCCATCGCTGGCTTCGCTGGTCTCGAAGTTCTGCAACGCCGCGTGCAGCAGCGTTTGCTTCAACGGGGTGCGAGTCTCAAGCAAAAGGAAGCTGTCAACCTTCATGGTCACCAGCTGATTGGTCGTCACGTCTAGACGCATCTTGAAGCGATCAAACAAGGCCTGCTCCAGCAGCGGAGTGGCGAAGGTCTGGATCGGCACCAGGCGGTTGCGTATCGGCTCCAGCGCTCGTCTGGAAATCTGGCTTTTCAGGTGACTCTGGCGCAAAGCCTCGCGCATGGATTTTTCTGAATTGAGATACCAGGCGGGGAGCGCGGTTTTCAGAAACTCAAGATTGGCGTGATCGGTGCCGAAGGGCAAAGAACCGTCAGGTTCGGCGGACGCTGCCAGAACGGGCGCAACTGCGGGGTTGCCGCTAAGGATGGGCGTTGCAGACATCGGTAAATCCTTGAATGACTCACAATGAAGTCATTCACGGTATTTATCCGACGCCCAAAAGTGACATATCCGGGTAACACCCGATTCCCGGCTTTGCGATCAACGCTTGCGCAATATCACGCTGCCAATGGAATAGCCGGCACCAAACGAACTCAGCACACCCAGCGCACCTTTGGGCAAGTCGTCCTGATAGGTGTGAAACGCAATCACCGAACCGGCCGAACTGGTATTGGCGTAGGTATCAAGAATCACCGGCGCTTCTTCAATAGTCGCTTCACGGCCCAGCAGCTTCTTGACGATCAGGTGGTTCATGCTGAGATTGGCCTGATGCAGCCAGAAGCGTTGTACGTCGCTGGCCTTCAAGCCGTTATCTTCAAGGTGCGCGGCCACCAGTTCGGCGACCATTGGGCAGACTTCGCGGAATACCTTGCGGCCTTCCTGGACGAACAGCTTGTCCGGCGAATCCGCACCTTCATCGGCGGTTCGATTGAGGAAGCCGAAATTGTTGCGGATGTTGTTGGAAAACGAGGTCAGCAGTTTGCTGCTGACGATATCGAACTGGTAGGCCGAGGTCGCCAGATCTGCGCGCTCGACCACCACGGCAGTCGCGCCGTCGCCAAAAATGAAATGGCTGTCACGATCACGGAAATTCAAATGCGCGGTGCAGATTTCCGGGCTGATCACCAGCATCGCCCGAGCCTGACCCAACTGCACGCTGTTGCTCGCCGCCTGAATACCGAAGGTCGCGGAAGAACAGGCGACGTTCATGTCGTAGCCGAAACCCTGAACGCCGAGCGCTGCCTGGATCTCGATGGAAATGGCCGGATAAGCGCGTTGCAGATTGGAACAGGCGACGATCACGCCGTCGATATCAGCGGCGGACTTGCCAGCGCGTTGCAAGGCTTGATGGGCAGCGGCGACGCCCATTTCGCAGAGGATCGACCACTGGTCATTGGCGCGCTCGGGCAGACGCGGCTTCATGCGCTGCGGATCGAGAATGCCGGCCTTGTCCATGACGAAACGGCTTTTGATGCCGGAGGCTTTTTCGATAAAGGCGGCATTGGATTCGGTCAGCGCCGGCAGCTCGCCGCGCTCGATGGCATCGGCATTTTCGCTGTTGAAGTGAGCAACGTAAGTGTTGAAAGACTGCACCAGCTCTTCGTTGGAAATGCTGTCGGCCGGGGTGTAAAGGCCTGTGCCGCTGATGACGACGTTGTGCACGGTCGTTCCTCTCTTATTGATCAATGCAGGTAGCGACCTGCTCGGGCACGGCGGGTTGGCCCACTTATGGAACCAACGTACCAATGCCTACATAAAGTAACTGCCGAAGGCGCAAGAACATCCGGGCAACGCATCGGGCTCAAGTCGCGAAGTGTGCCATAAATGCTGGCTTTTGGCGCTATCCGGGCGGGTGATAAGCCATCACGGCTCCCACACAGACAGCACAAATCACCCCTCCACCAGACTCCACTGCTTGCTCAGGCGTTTATCCGAAACCGCCATTTTGGTGCCTAACTGCTGGGCGAACAGCGAAACCCGGTATTCCTCCAGCCACCAGCGATAAGCCACCAGCTCGGCGTCGCGCTTGCCTTCCTGGGCGTGTTTGCTGGCCCGGGCCTGATACTGCGCCCACAACCCCGCGAGTTCGGTGCTCCAGACCCGATCCTTCTGCACCTGGCCGGGCAGTTTTTCCAGACGCATTTCGACGGCTTTCAAATAGCGAGGCAACTCCTTGAGCCACTGCGCCGGGGTTTCGCGAACAAAGCCCGGATAGACCAGATGGCTGAGCTGCGACTTGATGTCGTTGAGGGCCACGGCCTGGGACAGATCGATCTTGCCCTTGAAGCGTTTTTGCAGACCATGCCAGAGCTTGAGAATTTCCAGGGTCAGCTTCGCCAGGCGCTCGGCGTGTTCGGTCCAGCCGCCGCGCTTGCGTTCGGCCAGGGCCAATAGCCCGGCGCCGTCGCGTGGCAAATTGCTTTCGCCTTCCAGAATGCAGCTGTCGAGGCTGGCCAACAGGATGTCTTCGACCAACGCATCGATGCGCCCCAATTCCCGATGCAGCAACGCCAGCTCGGTCTGCCCCGGCAGTTTGCTGCGCAGGAACTTCGCCGGTTCGGCCAGTTGCTGCAATAACAAGCGTTGCAAGGCGCGGCGATGTTGATACTCGGCTTCGGCCGGCGTCGAGAAACGCCCTTCCTTGACCGTGCCCGACTCCTCGACCAATGCCGGATACACCGTCATCGACAGTCCGGCGATGTTCTGCTGGGTTTTCTCGGCGACCGGGGCAAACACTTTTGCCTCCACCGGCTGCTGGCTTTTTGCGGTCTGCGGCACGGCCAAGGCGGCCTGACTGGCTTGGGCGAAACGCGCAGTCAGCTCATCCAGATCACGTCCTTCACCGAGGAACTTGCCCTCGCCGTCGACGATTTCCAGATTCATCTTCAGATGGTTTTCCAGCTGCTGCGCCGCTTCGGCCCAGGCTTCATCGGTCACCCGGGCGCCGGTCATGCGCAGCAGTTCACGGCCCAATGCTTGCGGGAGCGAGCCTTCGCCGAAGGTCATGCGTTGCAAGGCGGCCTTGATGAAGTCCGGTACCGGCACGAAATTCTTGCGGATTGCCTTGGGCAGGTTACGCACCAGCGCAATGCACTTGGTTTCCAGCAAACCGGGCACCAGCCATTCCAGGCGCTCGGCGGGCAGCGACAAGAGTAACGGCGCAGGTACGCGCACGGTCACGCCATCGCGGGGATGGTTTGGCTCGAAGTGATAGGTCAGCGCCAGCGTCAGATCGCCCAGGCGCAAGGTGTCCGGGTAATACGCGGCGGTGACTTCACTGGCTTCACGGGCCAGCACGTCTTCCTCGCGCATGATCAACAGCTGCGGGTTCTTCTGGCTTTCGGTCTTGTACCAGCTGTCGAATGTCGCGGTCTGATGGATCTCGGCAGGAATCCGCGCTTCGTAGAAACTGTACAGCGTGTCTTCGTCGGCCAGAATGTCGCGACGGCGCGCCTTGGCTTCCAGCTCGTCGAGGCTTTCCAGCAGTTTGGTATTGGCCGTGAGGCACTTGGCCCGGGACTGGATTTCGCCGCGCACCAGACCTTCACGAATGAACAGCTCGCGGGACACCACCGGATCAATCGGGCCGTAATGCACCGGTCGACGACCGACCACGATCAGGCCGAACAGGGTGATCTGCTCGAACGCCACGACCTGGCCACGCTTTTTCTCCCAGTGCGGTTCAAAGTGGTTCTTCTTGATCAAATGCCCGGCCAGCGGCTCGATCCAGTCGGAGTCGATCTTGGCGACCATGCGTGCGTAAAGCTTGGTGGTTTCCACCAGTTCCGCTGCCATCAGCCATTGCGGGCGCTTCTTGCCCAGGCCGGATGACGGGTGAATCCAGAAGCGGCGCTGCCGCGCGCCCAGGTAATCCCCTTCATCAGCCTTCTGCCCGACCTGGCTGAGCAGGCCGGAAAGAATCGCCTTGTGAAACTTCGGGAAGTCCGCCGGCTCTTTATTCACCGTCAGTTGCAGGTCGCGACAGATCAGGCTCAGTTGCCGATGGGAATCGCGCCATTCACGCAGACGCAGGTAATTGAGGAAGTTGCGCCGACACCAGTTGCGCAACGGGCTGGCGGTCAATGCCTGGCGCTGCTCTTCGAAACCACGCCACAGATTGACCAGCCCGGCGAAATCCGAGTCCGCGTCTTTCCACTGCGCGTGGGCCTGATCCGCAGCCTGTTGACGCTCCGGCGGGCGTTCGCGCACGTCTTGCACGGACATGGCGCTGGCGACAATCAACACCTCCTGCAAACTGCCCTGCTTCGCCGCTTCGAGCAACATGCGGCCCATGCGCGGGTCGACCGGCAAGCGCGCCAATTGGCGGCCCAGCGGGGTCAGCTGGTTCTCGCGATTGACCGCCGAGAGTTCCTGCAACAGGTTGAAACCGTCACTGATGGCCTTGCCATCCGGCGGCTCGATAAACGGAAAATCGGTGATTTCTCCCAGGCGCAAATGCAGCATCTGCAGGATGACCGCCGCGAGGTTGGTGCGCAGAATCTCCGGATCGGTAAATTCCGGCCGCCCGTTGAAATCTTCTTCGCTGTACAGCCGCACGCACAGCCCCGGCTCGACCCGGCCGCAACGACCTTTACGCTGGTTGGCGCTGGCCTGGGAAACCGCTTCAATCGGCAAGCGCTGGACCTTGGCGCGATAGCTGTAGCGGCTGATCCGCGCGGTGCCGGTGTCGATCACGTAACGGATGCCCGGCACGGTGAGGGAAGTTTCGGCAACGTTGGTGGCCAGCACCACGCGGCGGCCTGGATGCGACTGGAAAATCCGCTGCTGCTCGGCCGGTGACAGGCGCGCATACAGCGGCAGGATTTCGGTGTGCCTGAGCTGCGCCTTGCGCAGCATTTCCGCCGCATCACGGATTTCCCGTTCGCCGGGCAGGAACACCAGTACATCGCCAGGGCTTTTGCGTTCGCTGCGCTCGAAAGCTTCCAGCTCGTCGATCACGGCGAGAATCGCCTGGTCCACGGTCAGGTCTTCTTCGACGCTGTTGCCCTCCTCGTCCTGTTCGGACGTCAGCGGGCGATACCAGAGGTCAACCGGAAAGGTCCGGCCGGACACTTCAACAATGGGCGCGTCGTTGAAGTGCTCGGAGAAACGCTGCAAGTCGATGGTCGCCGAGGTGATGATGACTTTCAGATCCGGGCGACGCGGCAGCAGGGTTTTCAGATAGCCGAGCAGGAAGTCGATATTCAGGCTGCGTTCGTGAGCTTCGTCGACGATGATCGTGTCGTAACGTTCCAGAAAGCGGTCGTGCTGGGTTTCCGCCAGCAGGATGCCGTCGGTCATCAGCTTGATCAGCGTGTTGCTGTCGCTCTGATCTTCGAAACGAACCTGATAACCCACCAGCGCACCCAACGGCGTACCGAGTTCTTCGGCGACCCGGCTGGCAACGCTGCGCGCGGCAATACGACGCGGTTGGGTGTGACCGATCAAGCCGTGTTGCCCGCGACCGATTTCCAGGCAGATCTTCGGTAACTGCGTGGTTTTACCCGACCCGGTTTCGCCGGCAATGATCAGCACCTGATGCTTGAGCAGCGCGGCTTTGATTTCGTCGCGCTTGGCGGCAATCGGCAGGCTGTCGTCGTAACGAATCACCGGCACGCTGTCACGCCGCGCGGTCACCTGGGCAAACGAGGCTTGCACCTTCGCCACCCACTGCGCCAGCTTCGCCTCATCGGGCTTCTTGCGCAGATCGTGCAACTGACGACGCAAACGATGCCGTTCGCTGATCATCGCGTGGTCGAGGTTTTTCAGCAGTTGGTCGATAGAAGGCGTTTGATCGGTCATCAGGTGCGCAGGGTCTTTTGAAGGGTACAAAAGGGGGGATTGTCGCAGATTGGGGCGAATGATGCAGATGCAGCGTCGGTTGGGCGAACATCAGACTACGTGGGGCTGGATTCATCCAGACTCTGTTGGAGCGAGGCTTGCCCGCGAATGGGGCTGTCGGCCGACATCTTCGCTGGCTGAATTGACGCCTTCGCGGGCAAGTCGGAACGCCGCCCGCTCGCTCCAACGAATCAAAAACAACAAACCCCGCACCGGGCGGGGTTTCGGTCAGCGGCTGAGATTACTTCTTCAACCCCAACTTCTTCAATTCCCCATCACGCAATTCGCGGCGCAGGATCTTGCCGACGTTGGTGGTGGGCAGTGCATCGCGGAATTCCACGCTGCGCGGGACTTTGTAGCCGGTCAGGTTGGCGCGCATGTGTTCCATGACCTGATCCTTGGTCAGGGTCACGCCGGGTTTGACCACCACGAACACCTTGATCGCTTCGCCGGATTTCTCGTCCGGAACGCCGATGGCTGCGCATTGCAGCACGCCGGGCAAGGTCGCCAGCACGTCTTCGAGTTCGTTGGGGTAGACGTTGAAACCGGAGATCAGAATCATGTCTTTCTTGCGGTCGACAATGCGCAGGTAGCCATCGGGCTGAATGATCGCGATGTCGCCGGTCTTGAGCCAGCCATCGGCGTCGAGTATTTCGTCAGTGGCGTCCGGACGCTGCCAGTAGCCCTTCATGACCTGCGGGCCCTTGATGCACAGTTCGCCGATCTCGCCCAGCGGTTGTTCAACGCCCGCGTCATCGATGACTTTGCACAAGGTCGACGGCACCGGAATACCGATGGTGCCGACGTGGTTTTTCTGGATCGGATTGACCGTGGCCACCGGACTGGTTTCGGTCATGCCGTAGCCTTCGCAGATCGCGCAGCCGGTCACTTCCTTCCAGCGCTCGGCGGCGGCCAGTTGCAGCGCCATGCCGCCGGACAAGGTTACTTTCAAGGCAGAGAAATCCAGATTGCGGAATTCCTGGTTATTGCACAGCGCCACGAACAGCGTGTTCAGGCCGACGAAGCCACTGAACTTCCACTTCGACAGCTCCTTGACCATCGCCGACAGATCGCGCGGGTTACTGATCAGGATGTTGTGATTGCCGATCAGCATCATCGACATGCAGTGAAAGGTGAAGGCGTAAATGTGATACAGCGGCAGCGGCGTAATGAGAATCTCGCAGCCTTCATTAAGGTTGGAGCCCATCAAGGCCTTGCACTGCAGCATGTTGGCGATCAGGTTGCGGTGGGTCAGCATCGCGCCTTTGGCCACGCCTGTGGTGCCGCCGGTGTATTGCAGCACCGCAACGTCATTGGCCGCAGGCGAAGCATCGTTGACCACCTGGCCACGACCTTTGCTCAGCACGTCATTGAACCTGACGGCCTTGGGCAGGTGATACGCCGGGACCATCTTCTTCACGTACTTGATGACGCTGTTGATCAGCAGACGCTTGAGCGGCGGCAGCATGTCGGCCACTTCGGTGACGATGACGTGCTTGACCTGGGTCTTGGGCACGACCTTTTCCGCCAGATGCGCCATGTTCGCCAGACACACCAGCGCCTTGGCACCGGAGTCGTTGAACTGGTGTTCCATTTCCCGCGCGGTGTACAGCGGGTTGGTGTTGACCACGATCAGGCCGGCGCGAATGGCACCGAATACGGCAATCGGGTACTGCAACACATTGGGCAGTTGCACAGCGATGCGGTCGCCGGGTTGCAGGTCGGTGTGTTGCTGGATCCAGGCAGCGAAAGCTCCGGACAATTCGTACAGCTCACCGTACGTAAGCGTCTTGCCCAGGTTGCTGAAGGCCGGTTTATTGGCGAAACGCTGGCAAGACTGCTTCAATACCGCCTGGACGTTGGGGTACTCGTCTGGATTGATATCGGCAGCAATGCCGGACGGGTACTTGTCCTTCCAGAAATTTTCGATCATGGAAGCCGGCTCCTCAGCGACAGCGAATTCTTCACACCGCTTGATCGCGGTGATTTTCTTGTGTTTTGGAATTTTGCGGTTCACGCTTTTGACTTGCGGACTGGTCCAAAAGCGCGCCGAGAGTAGCAGCTTTGCCAAGGGTCGCATAGAGCCAACAATGGCCTCTACAGTCACTTAAATGACTATTGATTATCCAGTAGTCACATTTAGAGTAATCATACTATTTGTCGCAAATCTGCCTGAAATGGCTGGGCCAGAGCCATAGGTTGAATACGATTGTGATGAAGTGGAGATGTTAGCGAGGCGCCGGAATCGATTCGCCGCCTCGCCAACAAGTTGGCTCCTACAAATCTTTACGCAATATCCCGCAGCTCTCGCCGCAGAATCTTGCCCACTGGGGTCATTGGCAGCGAGTCGCGCAAGACGATGAGTTTCGGCACTTTATAAGCGGTGAAGTTTTCCTTGCAGAAGATCTTCAGCTCTTCAACGCTGACCCCGCCTTCGCGAGCCACCACGAACAGCTTCACTGCTTCCCCGGTGCGCTCGTCAGGTACGCCGATGACGGCGCAGTTGGCAACGCCGGGATGGCTCATCACCACATCTTCGATTTCATTGGGGTAGACGTTGAAACCGGAAACGATGATCAGGTCTTTCTTGCGGTCGACAATGCTGATGAAGCCGTCGGCATCGATGACCGCAACGTCACCGGTCTTGAACCAGCCTTCGGCGTCGATGGCCTCAGCGGTTGCATCCGGTCGCTTCCAGTAACCCACCATCACCTGCGGGCCTTTGATGCACAGCTCGCCGCGCTCGCCCAGCGGCAATTCGTGGCCGTCATCATCGATGACTTTCATCGCCGTACTCGGCATCGGAATGCCCACAGTGCCCAGACGCGCGCTGCCACCATAGGGATTGGCGCTGGCCACGGGCGACGTCTCGGTCAACCCGTAACCCTCAACGATGCGGCAACCGGTGAGCTGCTCCCAACGCTCGGCGGTGGACTTGACCAAGGCAGTGCCGCCGGAATTGGTGCTTTTGAGGCTGGAGAAATCCAGGGATTTGAAATCCGGATGGTTCATCAAAGCCACGAACAGCGTATTGAGGCCGATCATGGCCGAAAAACGCCACTTGCCCAGCTCCTTGATGAAACCGCCAATGTCGCGTGGGTTGGTAATCAGGATGTTGTGGTTGCCGCTGACCATCATGCACATGCAGTTCGCGGTGAAGGCATAGATATGATAGAGCGGCAGCGGCGCAATCATGATCTCCTTGCCCTCCCGGAACACCGGGCTGCCGTCGTCGCCGTGCTGCAGCATGCAGGCGTAGACCTGCTGCATGTTCGCCACCAGATTGCCGTGGCTGAGCATCGCGCCCTTGGCCAGGCCCGTGGTGCCACCGGTGTATTGCAACACCGCGATATCCTCAAGCCCTAAGGTGACCGGTTGCAGGTGATGGTCGCGCCCCAGACGCAGCGCGCTTTTGAACGACGTGGCCTGAGGCAAGTCGTAGGCCGGGACCAGTTTCTTGACCTTGTCGACAATGGTATTGACCAGCCAGCCCTTGGCGACCGATTGCATATCGCCCATTTTCACTTCAATCAGGTACTGGATTTCAGTGTCGGGCAGCACTTCCTGGACCAGCTTGCCGAACAGATTCAGATAAACCAGCGCCCGCGCGCCGGAGTCCTTGAACTGGTGACGCATTTCCCGCGCGGTATATAGCGGATTGGTGTTGACCACAATGAGGCCGGCGCGCAGCGCACCAAACACCGCAATCGGATATTGCAGCAGGTTGGGCATCTGCACGGCGATGCGGTCGCCAGGCTTGAGTTCGGTGTGTTGCTGGAGGAATGCTGCGAATGCCGCTGAATGACGATCCAGCTCGGCATACGTCAGGGTAATGCCCATATTGCTGAACGCCGGGCGATCGGCGAATTTGCGGCAACTGCGCTCGAACACTTCGATGACCGACTTGTAGGCGTGCAGGTCCACCTCAGGGAGTACGCCCGCCGGGCGTTTGTCATTCCAGAAATCAGGTTGCATTGTTATTGTCCTCTTACCTGAGAGTGTCTGGCCCGCTGCTGTAGCGCGGGGCTTGGCGGACGTTAGCAGCAATCGTCAGGAAGGCAAATACCGGCCAATGCGTCATCATCGGCGTGAATCTCGGTGCTGATCGGGTTGCAATCGGTCATCGGCTATACACTTCATGCACAGAGCCGGAATATCAGCGGATTCAGGCACAGGGAGACGTCATGAAACACGAAGTCTTTTGGCTTGACGCCAGCGACCACACTCGCCTGTACGTCAATGCCTGGCTACCGCCGCTGGCGCCCAGGGCGGTCGTCATGGTGTCTCATGGCATGGCCGAACACAGCGGCAGGTACGCTCGCCTGGGCGCGGCGCTGTGCGATGCGGGATTTGCGCTGTATGCCCACGACCAGCGCGGCCACGGCAAGACCGCTGCCCAAGGCGTGCTTGGCCATTTCGCCCATGAAAACGGCTGGAGTAAAGTCGTGGATGACCTGGCGAGCCTGAATCAGTCCATAGGCCAACGCCATCCCGACACACCGGTTTTTCTGTTGGGCCACAGCATGGGCAGCTATATAGCGCAGGCCTGGCTGCTGCATCACGGCGCCAGTTTGCAGGGCGCGGTACTCAGCGGTTCGAATTTCCAGCCGGTTTCCCTGTATCGCAGCGCGAGCACCATTGCCCGCCTTGAGCGCTGGCGACAAGGCCCGACAGGACGCAGTCGGCTTATCGAATGGCTGTCATTCGGCTCGTTCAACAAAGCATTCAAACCGGCACGCACGCGATTCGACTGGCTGAGCCGGGATGCCCGGGAAGTCGATCAGTACATCAGCGACCCGTTGTGCGGCTTTCGTTGCACCAATCAATTCTGGCTGGATCTGCTCGGAGGCCTGCAGCAAATCAGCAAGCCGTCGAACCTGAAACAGATCGATCCCAGCCTGCCGTTGCTGATAATTGGCGGGGAATGTGATCCGGTGAGCGAAGGCAAACGTCTCAAGGATCTTGCCGACGCATTGGCCGAGACAGGTCATCAAATGTTACAAATGAAGATCTATCCGCAGGCGCGGCATGAGCTGTTCAACGAAACCAACCGCGATGAAGTCACGGGGGATGTACTCGACTGGCTGGAGCAGACACTGCAGCAGCCAAGACCGCGTAGGGCAGAATGACCACGCCATTTGCCCGTCATCGCCAGGCCACTTTTCAATATTCAGGATCACCCATGACTCAGGTTACCAACACCCCTTACGAAGCCCTTGAAGTCGGCCAGACCGCCAGTTACAGCAAGACGGTTGAAGAGCGCGACATCCAGCTGTTTGCCGCGATGTCCGGTGATCACAACCCGGTGCACCTGGATGCCGTATACGCTGCGCAGACCATGTTCAAGGAACGCATCGCCCACGGCATGTTCAGCGGCGCACTGATCAGCGCCGCCGTCGCCTGCGAGCTGCCTGGGCCGGGCACTATTTATGTGGGCCAGCAGATGACGTTCCAGAAGCCGGTAAAACTGGGCGACACCCTGACCGTGCGCCTGGAGATCCTGGAAAAAATGCCGAAATTCCGCGTGCGCATCGCGACTCGCGTTTTTAATCAGCGTGATGAGCTGGTAGTAGACGGCGAAGCAGAAATCATCGCCCCGCGTAAACAGCAGACCGTAACCCTGACTCAATTGCCGGCAATCAGCATCGGTTGATTCTGCGAACCCTGTTGGAGTGAGGCTTGCCCGCGAACCGGGTACCTCGGTGGGCAAGATCCACCGCGTTATCGTTCTTCCCGGACAAGTCCGGTCCTACCGGGCAGATACAAACCGGTAGGAGGGGACTTGTCCCCGAAAAGCGCGCCCCCTTCAAGCCTCGCTCCATCGAATCTTCGCCTCGCCAACAAGTTGGCTCCTACAGCGTCTTCTACGCACTTTTTTGAAAGCAAAAAAAGGGCGACCGAAGTCGCCCAAAATGCCTTGCGTGCTCTTGTTATAGAAGGCCTCAACCTCACTTGCGCTTTTGCGAGTCCTTCCAGATAAATAGTCCGAAGCCTGCGAAGAACACCAGCATCAGGCCAACGGTAACGACACCGGCCACAACCACATTGTCGAAAAACATAACCGCGCCTCCTACTCTGTCCCTGTTCGATGGAGCAAGATTACCCACAGCGGCGGCGATGGAAATTGACCCAAATCAATAGCGCCACACGCTTGTTCACCAAGCGCGTGGATAACTGATCTGGGTCAACGGAATTGGGGGGATTCAGCGTTTTTTCGGTTTGTTCTTCGACTTTTTCTTGCCCGGACTCAAGGGCATGGCTTGCTCGAAGGCGTTGCGCACTTCGTTCAATCGTTTGTCATTCAGATCGTGTACCCGTTTGGCACGTTCGGCACCCAGGTCGATCAGTTTTTCTTCGCCGCTCATGGCCTGCACTCTCGAACACATGGAAGTGAGGCTAATAATGCGCAATCCCGTGCCCCATGACCAGCGCAGCAGCGCTCATGGGCTCGCCGATCACGCTCAGACTTCGACATCCACCCACATGCCCTGGCGTGGCGCTTCATCCATCAGCGGCACCACCGGCACGGTGTTATCGGCGTTCAGCGAATGACCGGGCACCGCAAGGTGTTCCGGCTCATCAGCACCTTGTTCGCGACGTTTTTGCTGCTCGTGATGACGTTGCTGTTCTTCACGCAACAGTAACGCGCTGTGTTCAGCGTCATGATTGCGCAGGTCAATCGTGGTTTCGGAGGAGCTTGGCTGCACGGGCGCGACAGGCGGAATGTCAGGCACTTGTCTGGCCGCATCCAACTGGGAAGTGACGGGCACCACACTCAAGGGAAGCGTCGGTTGCAGCATGATTTGATCTCCTGTTGAGTAATTGTCGGCCGCCGTTTCGTCGACTTGAACCGTTAAATGAGAAAGATTCGACTATGTTTGCTGCAACTAGTGCCGCAAAACGCGGTTCTAGCCGGAAATACAGGAGAAATCGCATCGAAAGTTCACTCCGCCTTTGGCCTGGGCAGCGTGTTCCGTTAACATAGTCGGCTTTTTCAAGGCGGGAGACAGGCAGCATGGCGCAGCAGTATCAACCGGGGCAACGCTGGATTAGCGACAGCGAAGCCGAGCTGGGTTTAGGCACCGTTCTGGCACAGGACGGCCGCTTGTTGACCGTGCTCTATCCGGCCACTGGCGACACGCGTCAATACGCTTTGCGTAACGCACCGCTGACCCGCGTGCGCTTCTCTCCCGGCGACGTGATTACCCACTTCGAAAACTGGAAGATGACCGTGCGCGAAGTCGACGACGTCGACGGCCTGCTGGTCTATCACGGGCTCAACGCGCAGAACGAACCGGTCACGCTGCCGGAAACCCAGCTGTCGAACTTCATTCAGTTCCGCCTGGCCACCGATCGCCTGTTCGCCGGGCAGATCGATCCACTGGCTTGGTTTTCCCTGCGCTATCACACGCTGGAACACACCAGCCGCCAGCTGCAGTCCTCCCTCTGGGGCCTGGGCGGCGTGCGAGCGCAGCCTATCGCGCACCAGTTGCACATCGCCCGGGAAGTCGCCGACCGTATCGCGCCGCGGGTTTTGCTGGCGGACGAAGTCGGGCTGGGCAAGACCATCGAAGCCGGTCTGGTCATCCATCGCCAGCTGCTGTCCGGTCGTGCCAATCGCGTGTTGATTCTGGTCCCGGAAAACCTCCAGCACCAATGGCTGGTGGAGATGCGTCGCCGCTTCAACCTGCAGGTCGCGCTGTTCGATTCCGAGCGTTTCATCGAAAGCGATGCCAGCAACCCGTTTGAAGACACTCAACTGGCGTTGGTGGCTCTGGAATGGCTGGTCGAAGACGAGAAAGCCCAGGACGCGCTGTTTGCCGCTGGCTGGGACCTGATGGTGGTCGATGAGGCTCACCACCTGGTCTGGCACGAAGAAAAGGCCAGCCCTGAATATTCCCTGGTCGAACAACTGGCTGAAGTGATTCCCGGCGTGTTGCTGCTGACCGCAACCCCGGAACAACTGGGCCAGGACAGCCACTTTGCGCGTCTGCGCCTGCTGGATCCGAACCGCTTTCACGACCTGCAAGCCTTCCGCGCCGAAAGCGAAAACTATCGCCCGGTTGCCGAAGCCGTGCAGGAGCTGCTCGACAAGGGTCGCTTGTCGCCTGAAGCCCACAAAACCATTCACGGCTTCCTCGGCAGCGAAGGCGAAGCATTGCTGGCCGCCGTCAACGATGGCGACACCGAAGCCAGCGCGCGCCTGATCCGCGAATTGCTCGACCGCCACGGCACAGGCCGCGTGCTGTTCCGCAACACCCGCGCCGCCGTGCAGGGCTTTCCGGAGCGCAAGCTGCATCAATATCCGCTGCCCTGCCCGGCCGAATACCTCGAATTGCCGCTGGGTGAACACGCCGATCTGTACCCGGAGGTCAGCTTCCAGGCGCAACCGGACGTCACCGAAGAAGAACGCTGGTGGCGCTTCGACCCGCGAGTCGACTGGCTGATCGACACGCTGAAAATGCTCAAGCGCGTCAAGGTGCTGGTGATCTGCGCCCACGCCGAAACCGCCATGGATCTGGAAGACGCCTTGCGCGTACGTTCCGGCATCCCGGCCACGGTGTTCCATGAAGGCATGAACATCCTCGAACGCGACCGCGCTGCGGCGTATTTCGCGGATGAAGAATTCGGTGCCCAGGTGCTGATCTGTTCGGAAATCGGCAGCGAAGGCCGCAACTTCCAGTTTTCGCACCATCTGGTGTTGTTCGATCTGCCCGCGCACCCGGACTTGCTGGAACAGCGTATCGGTCGTCTGGACCGGATCGGCCAGAAGCACACCATCGAGCTGCACGTGCCATTCCTGGAAACCAGCCCGCAAGCGCGCCTGTTCCAGTGGTATCACGAAGCGCTCAATGCGTTCCTCAATACCTGCCCGACCGGCAACGCCCTGCAACACCAGTTCGGCCCGCGCCTGCTGCCGCTGCTGGAAAGCGGCGATGACGACGAATGGCAGGCGCTGATCGATGAGGCCCGCGCCGAGCGCGTGCGTCTGGAAAGCGAATTGCACACCGGTCGCGACCGCTTGCTGGAGCTGAACTCCGGCGGAGCGGGCGAAGGCGAAGCGCTGGTCGAGGCGATCCTTGAGCAGGACGATCAGTTCACCCTGCCGATCTACATGGAAACCCTGTTCAATGCGTTCGGCATCGACAGCGAAGACCATTCGGAAAACGCCCTGATCCTCAAGCCAAGCGAAAAAATGCTCGACGCCAGCTTCCCGCTGGGCGACGACGAAGGCGTGACCATCACTTACGACCGCAACCAGGCGCTGTCTCGCGAAGACATGCAATTCATCACCTGGGAACACCCGATGGTTCAGGGCGGCATGGATCTGGTGCTGTCCGGCTCGATGGGCAACACCGCCGTGGCGCTGATCAAGAACAAGGCACTCAAGCCTGGCACCGTGCTGCTGGAACTGCTTTACGTCAGCGAAGTGGTTGCGCCGCGCTCGCTGCAACTGGGCCGTTACCTGCCACCGGCCGCCTTGCGTTGCCTGCTGGATGCCAACGGCAATGATTTGTCGGGCCGCGTGTCGTTCGTGACCCTTAATGAGCAACTGGAAAGCGTGCCGCGTGCCAGCGCCAACAAGTTCATCCAGGCCCAGCGCGACGTGCTCAATCCGCAGATCAACGCCGGCGAAGCCAGAATCGCACCCAAACACGCCGAGCGCGTGGCCGAGGCGCAGCGTCGCCTGGCTGCCGACACCGACGAAGAACTGGCACGCCTCACCGCCCTGCAAGCCGTCAACCCGACGGTGCGCGACAGCGAACTGATCGCCTTGCGCGCGCAACGCGAACAAGGCTTGGCGATGCTGGATAAAGCCGCGCTGCGCCTGGAAGCGATTCGGGTGCTGGTGGCGGGTTGATCGGATAAAAACAAGCCTCTCCGTTAGAGCGAGGCTTGCCCGCGAAGAACGATAACGCGGCGCCTGGCCCAGCGAGGTGCCGCCTTCGCGGGCAAGTCGGAACGCCGCCCGCTCGCTCCAACAGGCTCAGACCACCGTCGCTTTCCCCACCCCAATCTCCGCAGGCTCGTCCGCCGCCATCCCCACCCTCATCTTCTGCGCATCGCGGCTAAAGCAGCGCGACGCCTGATGCAGAAACAGCAAGGTCATGAACAACGCCACCGGGATCAGGTACATGGCGTCATGCAAGCCAACGGCTTTGAACGCTTCAGCCATTTCCAGGGCGCCGGCAGCCGCCATCGCCGAGTGGGCAAAATGATCAGACAACAACCCCACGACCACTGGCCCTAAACCGCCGCCCAGCAAATACAGGCCAGCAAAAAACAACGCCATGGCCGTCGCGCGCAAACGGGGTTCCACGACATCCTGAATGGCGGTGTAGACGCAGGTATAAAAGTTGTAAGCGAACAACCAGCCCAGGCCGAACACGGCGACAAACACTCCTATTTCAATCCGGCCCGCGTGCAAGGCATAGCCTGTGGCCAGCGTCGCCACCAGCATGCTCACGGCAGCGAACATCAGGCGGCCGTTGGCGAAGCGCTGATGCAGTCTGTCAGCAACCCAGCCTCCAGCGGTCAGCCCTACCAGCCCCGTAACCCCGACGATGATCCCGGTGGCGACCGCCGCCTCCTGCAACGGCAGCAGGAAATAGCGTTGCAGCATCGGCACCATGAACGAGTTGCATGCATAAGTGGCAAAGTTGAAGGTCAATCCGGCCAGTACCAGCCAGCCAAATGTCGGGATCGCCAGCACCCGGCGAATCGGCCGGTCGATCTTCTCCTCGGACATCCGCACGCTTTCGGCAGCGCCGCGCTTGGGTTCGCGAATGAAAAACATGAACACCGCCAGCACCAGACCCGGCACCGCAGCAATAAAAAACGGCGCGCGCCAGCTGTCGAATGCCTTGACCATCGCGCCAATGGTGAAGAACGCCAGCAGCAGCCCCAACGGTAGCCCCAGCATGAAAATGCCCATGGCCCGCGCCCGCCGATGGGTCGGAAACAGGTCGCCAATCAAGGAATTGGCCGCTGGCGCATAACTGGCCTCGCCAATCCCCACGCCCATGCGCACCAATAGAAATGTCCAGAAGCTGCCAGCCAGTCCATTCACCGCCGTCAGCCCGCTCCAGACCGCCAGCCCCCAGCCCATCAGTTTTTTGCGCGAGCCGGTATCAGCGATGCGCCCCAACGGCAGCCCGGCGATGGCATAGACCAAGGTGAACGCGGTACCAATGATGCCCAGTTGAAAGTCGCTCAACTGCCATTCCTTGCGGATCGGCTCGATGATGATCGCCGGGATGGTGCGGTCGAAAAAATTGAAGAGGTTGGCCAGAAATAGCAGAAACAAGACGCGCCACGCGTTGGACGCCTGCGGCGAAAGAGGCTGCGAACTGCCGCTCATGGTGAAGCTCCCTTTTTATTGTTGTTGGAAGACAGCGCCATTAAATCTAGAACGCTTATCCACGACTGTCTGTAAACATTCGTTAAGCAAATGTCCTGGCATCGCGAGGCTCGTTTTTCACGGACCGACAGCAGAAAACCAATCAGGTTCAATCCACCCATCAGAAAGCTTAAAGATTTTCGTATAGCTGCCGATTCATTACTGAACCAGACAGGGGGCGCCCTGTTCATTGCTCGGGCTTATCCCCTATCGCCCCTGAAAAATTGCACTGCAACGTCGTAACTTCTCTTTCCGTGATGGCGCGATGACCCCCAACCGCATCGCAGCCTCCTTAGGCAAATGGCGCACGATGACCAATAAAAACGATTCTGCTGGCGCGATATCCGGACCATTGAGTGCAGTCGTTGCCGCAAACGCAGATGGCGTACCCGGCACCTCCTACCGACCCAAGCCAATCCCCGCTCAGCAATATATGTACTTCACGGAAACCGATACCGATCGGATCCTGGATAATCTCGACGGTCTGCGCGACACCGTCTTCCCGCCTTCACCTTCAATGCACATTGAAGAAAGCGTGCTGCGCAGCGAACAGCAGTTCCCGTCGGTATGCCTGATCGGTCTGGGCCGCTGCGGCTCGAACATCGCCCTGGACGTTGCCGAACTGGTCTACAACGCGCGCAAGTTCTACCTCAATCAATTCGAGAACGAAGATCGCCTGCGCGACGACAAGCGCTACAGCCCGGTGCACTGGATCCGTAACAATCTGCGGCTGGTGCAGAACAAAGCCAGCAAACCCGTGTTTCTGGTTGAGCCGCTGGTCATGCTCGGAGATCTGGACAAGGACATCGCTGGCCGTATCCGCTTCTCACGCAAGGGCGAGAAAAGCGGGTTCATCAACGACTACAGCAAAATGAAAATCATGGATTTGTCCGAAGTCCATGCTGGAGGCGCCGGTAACGCACCGATCCTCGGTCAGTACCTGGCCAAAATCATCCTCAACAAGGACACCAGCCAATTCTCCAGCACTGACTGGAAGCTGATCCACTCGTACCTGATTGATTCGTGCGGCATCAAGGCCAACCAGTCTCGCCTGTACTTCTACATTTTCAGTGCGGGTGGCGGTACGGGTTCGGGCATGGCCTCGGAGTTCGGCCTGGCGCAGCAGTTCTCGTACATGAACAAAACCTTCGACACCCGCCCTAGCGACGAAAACGACAGCAAACGCGGCCGGTCCTTTGTGTTCGAACCAATCTTCACCAGCGGCATTTGTGTGCTGCCGAACATTTCCGATCACCGCAGCGAAATGTCCGAAGCACTGCACATCAATGCCGGTCGCCTGCTCTGTAAGTATCTGGCTGAAGAATGGGACTTTTCGTACAACTTCGAGAATGAAGACAGCAGCGAAGCCAGCGTCATGGGCCGAATTCGCCCCTGGAACGCCATGATGCTGATCTCCAACGACATCATGCGTTACGCCGAAGAAAGCGACGACGGCAACATCGACAACATCGATGTGAATGCCATGGAACGTCATGCCAACCAGTACATCTCGCAGCAGATCTTCAATATCCTCACTGCCCAGGCCGTTACCACCGATTACGATCAGAACTATTTCCGACGTGCCGGTATTGATATCGGCGAGACCATCCGCCTGGATGCCAACGACCTGTTCATGAGTCTGGCCGGCCCGGTAGCGATTGCCTACGCTGAGTCTGTGGTACCGGAAAGCCCGGTTCCCGGTTCGGACAAATTCAAGGTGTTCGAAAAAGAACCGCCACGCCTGAACATCGACGACCTGTTTTTCCGCTCCATTGACTTGCCGCACTTCAATAAAGTGACCCAGGCCATTGAAGGCATCAGCTTGCTGCCGATCGAGTCCAAGCGTTATCGCGCTGCGCTGGAACAGTACAAGACCTCCAGTTACGACGCTGCGGCGCTGCATGACTTGCACTTCTTCAAGAACTGCTCGTCGGTGGTTTCCATCGTCTCGCTGCCCAAGGACTACAAGCTGTCCTACATGGACCTGAACCGCCTCAAGACACACTTGAACAGCCTGTTCCCCAACACCACGCTCAAGCGTTATGCGCTGGTGATCGGCGCGTCGGCCAACCTGTCGCTGACCACGCTGATCGCCAAGAGTCCGTGCCTGTCAGATGACTTCCTGACGCTGATCGTGGCGTTCATCAAGCGCTGCTTCGCGAAAAACCAGTTCCGTTTCGACGACACGCTGGACAATTCGATTCTGGACTTCATCGTCAGCGACGAATTTGACGAAGAGCGCATCGATGACTTGCTCAACGAATACGAAAACCCGGCCAGGATCCTCGATACCAACTGGTATGCGATCAAGCCGATGTACGAGAAGAAGTACCGCGAGCTGATCGAAGACAAATCCAAGTTTGTCTCGATCAATGACATCCGGATTTCTCGCGAAAGCGTGAAGAAGGCCATCAAGTACTTGCGCGAAATCTACCGTCATCGCATCGGCAAGACCCGGGTCATCTCGCTGAATCAGCATACGGGCAAGACGGGTTACGGGATTTGACGCACGACCCTCTTCGCGAATGAATTCGCTTACGGGACGCTCGTCCCGTGCAGACTCACGAGCGAAGGCAAGACAAGGCAAAAACAGGCGGAAAAGCGGAGTCTAGGTGTTCTAAATGAGCATTTTCCGCCTGTTTTTAACGCAGTATTGCCGAGTGCAGTAGTTTTCACACAGTCTGCGTGGGACCGGATTTATCCGGGAAGAGGCCCGAGGGGGCGACTCGGGCGTGTCGAAACAGTGAGATTTTTCGCTACCCCGGTTCCGGGCCGGTTACCAGACTACCCATCCACCGCGCCAAAACGCACCAAAACAGACCACCTATAGAGCTGGCGCCCTATCCTGGACCAGCACCCAAGGTGCCACTACCACCGCCCAAAGCGTCGGGTCACGCTCCACAAGCTCTAGCGCCAGCGATTCAGCCACCTTGCCGACCTCGCCACTGGCAAGCCATGCGCTGACTTTATCTGCCTCGTTCCGAGCCACAGCCTGGGCGACTTCGATCAGATCCAGCGTGGGCTCGACCCACAACAGGGCACCGCGCGCGAAGAACGGCTGCAGCTCCGTCCAGGTAATTGATGCCGTCTCGCCGAGCAATTTGGCATAGAGGGTGCTTGGTTCTTCACTCATGGGTTCCACCGAAAAGAAAATCGACGCAAATGATAGCGCCGAGTCTGCTCCAGACAAACCCAGATACAAGTAATTGATTGCAGGGAAGATCAGGAAAACCAAGGGTTTAAAGGTCGATCAGACAGGTCGAACTGCTTGATTCTGTATCTTTCTTACAATTTAGCGACATCAATCGGTTTTGCCCCCTGCAGCCAGCTTTCCAAGCGATCAATCGGCGCTCTAAACTGTTCCGGTACAGTTGTCGGGGGGGAAGATCGGAATCTACCAATCCGGTCCTGCAGCTTTGGCATCAGGATTATAAAAATTAAAACACAAGAGTGGAGCATCATGACTAAGGGTACTAAGAAGCTTTCCAAGCTGTTTGCCGCACTGGTTATGGCGGGGGTTGCCAGCCATTCATTCGCAGCAGACACCATCAAGATCGGCATCGCCGGCCCGAAAACCGGTGCAGTCGCCCAATACGGCGACATGCAGTTCAGCGGCGCCAAAATGGCCATTGAACGGATCAACGCCAAAGGTGGCGTGGATGGCAAGAAACTCGAAGCGGTTGAATACGACGACGCCTGCGATCCTAAACAAGCGGTAGCGGTCGCCAACAAAGTCGTCAACGACGGCGTCAAGTTTGTGGTTGGTCACCTGTGCTCCAGCTCCACGCAACCGGCTTCGGACATTTACGAAGACGAAGGCATCATCATGGTGACCCCGGCTGCGACCAGCCCGGAAATCACTGCTCGTGGCTACAAGCTGGTGTTCCGCACCATCGGTCTGGACAGCGCTCAAGGCCCGGCGGCTGGCAATTACATCGCCGATCACGTCAAGCCTAAAATCGTTGCGGTCATCCACGACAAGCAGCAATACGGCGAAGGTATCGCGACTGCGGTCAAGCAGACTCTGGAATCCAAAAAAGTCAAAGTTGCTTTGTTCGAAGGCATCAACGCTGGCGACAAGGACTTCTCGTCGCTGATCGCCAAGATGAAGCAAGCCAACGTCGACTTCGTTTACTACGGCGGCTACCACCCGGAGTTGGGTCTGATTCTGCGTCAGGCACAGGAAAAAGGCCTGAAAGCCGGCTTCATGGGTCCGGAAGGCGTGGGTAACGCATCGATCTCGCAGATCGCCCAGGACGCTTCCGAAGGCCTGCTGGTAACCCTGCCCGCTTCATTCGACCAGGATCCGGCCAACAAGGAACTGGTTGATGCGTTCAAGGCCAAGAAAGAAGACCCAAGTGGTCCGTTCGTGTTCCCGGCCTACGCCGCGGTTCAAGTGATTGCCGAAGGCATCACCAAAGCCAAAAGCGAAGACACCGCCAAAGTCGCGGCTGCCCTGCGCGCCAACACGTTCAAGACTCCAACTGGCGACCTGTCCTTTGACGCCAAAGGCGACCTGAAAGACTTCAAATTCGTGGTCTACACCTGGCACAAAGACGGCACCAAAACTGAAGCGCCTGTGAAGTAAGCAATCGCTGTCAGCTGAACCCAGAGCCCACTGCAACAGCAGTGGGCTTTGTTTTACGAGTGCAGGTACTTCAAAAGAGCGCCAGGCACTGAACATCTTCAAAACCGTTACCAGTGATTCACTGGGCTCGATGCCAACGTGGACCCATATCACGACGCACGGGCAGCAAGACGACCACCAGTGGAACACCGAGCAGGTTTTCAGGAGCGCTGTAATGCCCGAGATAGACATCTATCACTTTTTCCAACAGCTGGTTAATGGCCTGACCATTGGCAGCACCTATGCCTTGATCGCCATCGGTTACACGATGGTTTACGGCATCATCGGCATGATCAACTTCGCCCATGGCGAGGTGTACATGATCGGTTCCTACGTCGCGTTCATTGCCCTCGCCGGCCTGACGATGATGGGGCTGGACAGCCTGCCGTTGCTGATCACCGCCGCGTTCGTTGCCAGTATCGTCGTGACCAGTGCCTACGGTTATGCCATCGAGCGCGTGGCTTATCGCCCGTTGCGCGGCAGCAACCGTCTGATCCCGCTGATTTCTGCCATCGGTATGTCGATATTCCTGCAGAACACGGTTCTGTTGTCTCAGGACTCGAAAGACAAATCGATACCCAACCTGATTCCCGGCAACTTCGTGTTTGGCTCGACCAGCACCCATGAAGTCGTGATTTCCTACATGCAAGTGCTGATCTTCATCGTGACCCTGATCGCGATGCTCGGCCTGACCTGGTTTATCTCCCGCTCTCGCCTGGGCCGCGCCTGCCGCGCCTGCGCCGAAGACATCAAGATGGCCAACCTGCTGGGCATCAATACCAACAACATCATTGCCCTGACCTTTGTCATCGGTGCCGCACTGGCCGCAGTCGCTGCGGTATTGCTGAGCATGCAGTACGGCGTGATCAACCCCAATGCCGGCTTCCTGGTTGGCATCAAGGCCTTCACCGCTGCGGTGCTGGGCGGTATCGGCAGCATTCCGGGCGCCATGCTCGGAGGTCTGGTATTGGGCGTGGCCGAAGCCTTTGGCGCCGATATTTTCGGCGACCAGTACAAGGATGTGGTGGCGTTCGGTCTTCTCGTATTGGTGTTGTTGTTCCGGCCGACCGGCCTGCTTGGCCGCCCGGAGGTTGAAAAAGTATGACCAGGAAACTCAAATCAGCGTTGTTCAGCGCCCTGTTGGTGCTGGCTGTCGCTTACCCGATACTCGGCCTGAAGCTGGAGATCGTCGGCGTCAACCTGGCAGTCATCGGCGCCAGCACGACCACCGTCAGCATTATTTTTGCCTGTGCCATCGCCATGTTCCTGCGGGTGCTGTTCCATGAGCAGATCAGCGCTGCGTGGCGCTCGTCACCGAGCATTCCGGCCATGCCCGCCAAGGCCAGCAACTTCCTGACCCTGCCGAGCACCCAGCGCTGGATCATGCTCGGCCTGGTCATGGTCGCGCTGGTCTGGCCGTTCTTTGGCTCCCGGGGCGCGGTGGATATCGCCACGCTGATCCTGATCTACGTCATGCTCGGCCTGGGCCTGAACATCGTGGTCGGTCTGGCGGGGCTGCTGGACCTGGGTTATGTGGGCTTCTACGCGGTCGGTGCCTACAGCTACGCCCTGCTGTCCCACTACTTCGGCCTGGGTTTCTGGATCTGCCTGCCGATTGCCGGGATGATGGCCGCGACATTCGGCTTCCTGTTGGGTTTCCCGGTCTTGCGCCTGCGCGGTGACTATCTGGCCATCGTGACGCTGGGCTTCGGTGAAATCATCCGCTTGCTGCTGCGTAACATGACCGACCTCACCGGCGGCCCGAACGGCATCAGCAACATTGAAAAACCCACGCTGTTCGGCTTGTCCTTCGAACGCAAGGCAGCGGAAGGCATGCAAACCTTCCACGAGTTTTTCGGCCTGCAATACAACTCCATCAACAAGGTCATCTTCCTGTATCTGGTTGCCCTGTTGCTGGCGCTGGCCGCACTGTTCGTGATCAATCGCCTGTTGCGCATGCCTATTGGCCGTGCCTGGGAAGCGTTGCGTGAGGATGAAATCGCCTGCCGCGCTTTGGGTCTGAATCCGACCATCATCAAGCTGTCGGCCTTTACGCTGGGTGCTGCATTCGCCGGTTTCGCCGGGAGCTTCTTCGCCGCTCGCCAAGGCCTGGTCACGCCGGAATCCTTCACCTTCATCGAGTCGGCCATCATCCTCGCCATCGTGGTGCTGGGTGGCATGGGCTCGCAATTGGGGGTGATCCTCGCCGCCGTGGTGATGATCCTGCTGCCGGAACTGATGCGCGACTTCAGTGAATACCGCATGTTGATGTTCGGCGCCTTGATGGTGCTGATGATGATCTGGCGTCCTCAAGGTCTCCTGCCCATGCAACGTCCTCACATGGAGCTGCGCAAATGAGCCGCCCGCTATTAGAAGTCAGCGGCCTGAGCATGCGCTTTGGCGGTCTGCTGGCGGTCAACGGCGTAGGCCTGACCGTCAATGAGAAACAAGTCGTGTCGATGATCGGCCCCAACGGTGCGGGCAAGACCACGGTATTCAACTGCCTGACCGGTTTCTACCGGCCGACGGCCGGCACCATCCTGCTGGACGGCGAGGCGATTCAGGGCCTGGCCGGACACGAGATCGCCCGCAAAGGCGTGGTGCGTACCTTCCAGAACGTGCGTCTGTTCAAGGAAATGACCGCGCTGGAGAACCTGCTGGTAGCCCAGCACCGGCACTTGAACACCAATTTCTTCGCCGGTCTGTTCCGTACGCCGGGCTTCCGTCGCAGCGAGCGCGAAGCCATGGAGTACGCCGAGCATTGGCTGGAAGCGGTGAACCTCAAGGAATTCGCCAACCGTACCGCCGGCACCCTGGCCTATGGTCAGCAACGCCGTCTGGAAATCGCCCGCTGCATGATGACCCGTCCGCGGATTCTCATGCTCGACGAACCGGCAGCGGGCTTGAACCCACGGGAAACCGAGGACCTCAAGGCCCTGATCGGCATGTTGCGCAATGAGCACAACGCCACGGTCCTGCTGATCGAGCACGACATGAAACTGGTGATGAGCATTTCCGACCACATCGTGGTGATCAACCAGGGCACGCCGTTGGCCGATGGCACGCCGGAACAGATTCGGGACAATCCCGAAGTGATCAAAGCCTACCTGGGGGAAGCGTAAATGCTGCAATTCGAAAACGTTTCCACTTTCTACGGCAAGATTCAGGCGCTGCACGGCGTCAACGTGGAGGTCCGCCAAGGCGAAATCGTGACCCTGATCGGTGCCAACGGCGCGGGTAAATCAACCTTGTTGATGACCTTGTGCGGTGCTCCTCGGGCACACAGTGGCAGCATCCGCTACATGGGCGAGGAACTGGTCGGCCTGGAGTCGGCGCAGATCATGCGCAAGAGCATCGCCGTCGTGCCGGAAGGCCGTCGCGTGTTTGCTCGCCTGACAGTGGAAGAAAACCTCGCCATGGGCGGCTTCTTCACCGAGAAAGGCGATTACCAGGAGCAAATGGACAAGGTTCTGCATTTGTTCCCGCGCCTCAAGGAGCGCTTCAACCAGCGCGGCGGCACCATGTCCGGCGGCGAACAGCAAATGCTCGCCATCGGCCGGGCGCTGATGAGCAAGCCCAAACTGTTGTTGCTCGACGAACCGTCGCTGGGCCTGGCACCGATCATCATCCAGCAGATTTTCGAGATCGTCGAACAGTTGCGTCGTGATGGCGTAACGGTGTTTCTTGTGGAGCAAAACGCCAACCAGGCGCTGAAAATCGCTGATCGCGCCTACGTTCTGGAAAACGGCCGGGTGGTCATGCAAGGCACCGGGGAAGAGCTGTTGGTCGATCCGAAAGTACGCGACGCTTATCTCGGCGGATAAGCGTTCGGTGCTATTCATGCACACAAAACGGCCTACGGGCCGTTTTTTATTTCCAGGGTCGCCAGGCGCTCAAGAGCATCGGTGCTGCGCTGGAACCAGCCCAACAGATAGTCCGCCAGAACCTGGATACGCTTGGGTAATTCACCCTCATAGGGATGCACCAGAAACAGCGGCAAAATGCTCGTCTGGTAATCGCGAAACAGCCAGTGCAAGCGCCCGTCGTTGACCTCGGCATGCACCATGTAGGACGGCAGACGCGCGATGCCGGCGCCCACCATCACCGCTTTCTTCAACAGACCATAGTGATTGCTGGCGAACGCGCCATTGACCTGCACGCGGGTCAGTTGATGATTCTGGTGATACAGCCATTCGTGGCGGCCGTTGTAATGGCTGTTGAGCAGACACTTGTGCGTGACCAGTTCATGGGGCGTATGCAGTTGGCCGTACCGCTCGAGGTAATCGGTACTGGCGCAGGTCAGTTCCTGAATGGCCAGCAATGGTTTGGCAACCAGGCGCTCGTCGGGGGCAACATACGAACGTATTGCCAAGTCGAAGCCATCGCGGCGCAGGTCACGAAAACTGTTGTTGAGATCCAGCTCGATCGTCACTTGCGGGTATTTTTCGGAGAACTCCATGAGTAAGCCTTCGAAAAAGGTTTCGCCCAGGGAAACCGGGGTGGTCAGACGCACCTGCCCGACCATGTCATCGCGCATCAACGCCACGATATTGCGCGCACGATTCATGCTCGCCAGTAGCTGTTGCGCCTGGGGCAACAGGGCTGCGCCGGCAGAGGTCAGATTGAGGCTGCGAGTGCTGCGATGCAGCAGCATGACTGAATAAGTCTCCTCCAGACTGCTGATGCGCTTGGACAGATACCCTTTACTGCAGCCCATGCGCGCCGCCGCAGCGGTGAAGCTACCGGCATCGATCAAGACAGCGAACGCCGCCAGGTCGTCTATTTCACTCACTATCGTTTCCTTATGAGAACCAAAGGTTGCCTATTAGCGCTCTTATCGACTGCAATTAGTCCACCTAAACTTCGTGCTCAACTTCCCTGAATGACTTGCTCGGAGCAGCGCGATGAAGATTTTATTGATTGGTGCAAGCGGTACGGTCGGTTCGGCAATTGCTGACGAGTTGGCGCCGCGCCACGAAATTGTGCGGATTGGTCGCAACAGTGGCGAAGAACGGGTCGATATTAGTGACAGCGCTTCAATCCGGAAACTGTTCGAACGGATAGGCCGCTTCGATGCGCTGGTCTGCGCTGCCGGAAACGTGAACTTCGTCCCGTTGGCCGACATGAAAGAAGCCGACTTCACCCTCGGCTTGCAGGACAAATTGATGGGCCAGGTCAATTTGCTGCTCATTGGTCGCGAGTTCGCCAATGACGGGGCTTCGTTCACCTTCACTACCGGCATCCTCAGCCATGACCCGATTCACTCGGGCGCCTCGGCCAGCCTGGTCAATGGTGCCATCGATGCATTCGTGCGCGGGGCAGCGATCGAAATGCCACGAGGCATGCGAGTCAACTCGGTAAGCCCGAATGTTCTAGTGGAAGCCATGGACAGTTACGCGCCTTATTTTCGGGGTTTCAAACCGGTGCCGGCAGCCGAGGTCGCGCTTGCCTACGCGAAAAGCGTCGAAGGCCTACAGACCGGTCAGACCTACCGCGTTGGCTAACTGCCCCTTGTGATGGCGCGACAGGCTGAGTAACGTGGCGGCACTTGTCTGGAGACCATCCCATGTTTGCTGCCCGTTCCGTTATGTTGTTTGCCCTGTTGCCGCTGTTTGCCGGATGCCAGATGCTCGGCGCCAAGCCCGAGTCGTCGGTATCCAGGGCGAACTGGACGCGCATGCAGGGTTCGTTGAGCGGCGACGGCGGCAAGCTGATGTTTCAGCCGTGCAATGAACAACGCCGCTTCGTGGTCAAGGACGTCGGCAATACCGGCGTGCTACAGGAAGCCGCGGCCCTGGCTGACAACACCGGCAAGGTCTTCGCTGACTTGCGTGGCAGCTTCGTCGCTGGCAAAGCCACCAACAGCGACGGCCTGCTCGACCTGCAACAGCTCTACCGCGTAGAGCGCGCCGGTCAGGCCTGCGACGATCCGAATTTCAAACGCCTGAACCTGCACGTCAATGGCAACAAGCCGGCGTGGAACGTGAATGTCAGCGGCAAAGGCATGGTCATCGAGCGCCTCGGCAAAGAGCCGATCGCCGTGCCTTATCTTGAAGAACAACTGCCGGACGGACGCTTCAGCGTCAGCAGCGAAGCCAACGGCCAGACCATGGAACTGTGGGTCGCGCCACAACGTTGCGTCGACAGCGTCACCGGCGCCGTGCAACACCTGACCGCCGAACTGCGCCTCAATGGCCAGACCCAACGCGGTTGCGGTTATTACGGTGGCGGGCGTAATGACTGACCGAGCCTGACATGGAGCGAGCTTGCTCGCGAAGGCATCGGCTCTGTCAGCGATATTTGGGCGGCAAAAACGATTCGCGGCCAAGCCTCGCTCCAACGGTCCTGGTTTGCTTCGCGACTTACCCTCAATGTGGCTTATAATCGCCGGTTCTTGTAGCGCTGTCGGGCTGAACCTGCGGCCCGGAAACTGGATCCCTTCATGTTACGAATCACCGAACTCAAGCTGCCGATCGATCACCCGGAAGAAGACCTGCGACCTGCACTCTTGCAGCGTTTGGGCATCGCCAGCGAAGAACTGCTCGACTTCACGCTGTTCAAGCGCAGCTACGACGCGCGCAAGAAGTCATCGGAGCTTTGCTTCATCTACACCATCGACTTCCAGGTCCGGGACGAAGCTGCACTGCTGCTCAGGCACGCCGATGACCGCCATCTCAATCCAGCGCCGGATATCAGCTACAAAGTTGTAGGCCAGGCACCTGAAGGTCTGACCGAGCGTCCTGTGGTGGTCGGTTTCGGCCCTTGCGGGATTTTCGCCGGGCTGCTGCTCGCCCAGATGGGCTTCAAGCCGATCATCCTCGAACGCGGCCGGGAAGTTCGCCAGCGCACCAAAGATACCTGGGGCCTGTGGCGCAAGAACGTCCTGAACCCGGAGTCCAACGTGCAGTTCGGTGAGGGCGGTGCCGGCACATTTTCCGACGGCAAGCTCTACAGCCAGATCAAAGACCCGAAATTCCATGGCCGCAAGGTGTTGCACGAGTTCGTCAAAGCGGGCGCGCCGGAGGAAATTCTCTACGTCAGCAAGCCGCACATCGGCACCTTCCGTCTGACCGGCGTGGTGGAAACCATGCGCGAAGAGATCAAAGCCCTCGGTGGCGAAGTCCGCTTCGAGCAGCGCGTGACTGACGTGCTTATCGACAACGGCCAGATGCAAGGCGTGGTGCTCGACAGCGGCGAACGCATCGAGTCCCGCCATGTGATCCTGGCCCTGGGCCACAGCGCCCGTGACACCTTCCGCATGCTGCACAGCCGTGGCGTGTACATGGAAGCCAAGCCGTTTTCGGTAGGTTTTCGCATCGAACATCCGCAGTCGCTGATCGACCGGGCGCGGCTGGGCAAGTACGCCGGGCACCCGAAACTGGGCGCTGCCGACTACAAGCTGGTGCATCACGCCAAGAATGGTCGCTCGGTCTACAGTTTCTGCATGTGCCCAGGCGGCACCGTGGTTGCGGCGACTTCCGAGCCGAATCGGGTGGTCACCAACGGCATGAGCCAATATTCGCGTAACGAACGCAACGCCAACTCAGGCATCGTCGTCGGCATCACCCCGGAAGATTATCCCGGCGGGCCGTTGGCCGGCATCGAATTGCAGGAGCGTCTGGAATCCCACGCTTATGTGCTCGGCGGCAGCACCTACGAAGCCCCAGCGCAACTGGTCGGCGACTTCATTGCGGGCAAAGCATCCAGCGCGCTGGGCAGCGTCGAACCTTCCTACAAACCGGGCGTAAAACTGGTGGATCTGGCCGACGCCCTGCCCGCCTATGCCATCGAAGCCATTCGTGAAGCATTGCCAGCGTTCGATAAACAGATCAAGGGCTTCGCCTTGCATGACGCCATCTTGACCGGCATCGAAACCCGCACATCGGCGCCATTGCGTATCACGCGCAACGAAACCATGCAAAGTCTGAACACCAAAGGCCTGTATCCGGCCGGTGAAGGCGCAGGTTATGCCGGTGGGATTTTGTCCGCAGGCGTCGATGGGATTCGCATTGCCGAGGCGCTGGCCAGGGACATGTTAGGTATCGAAATCTAGCTTTCGCTCGCAAATTCAGACCGTTCCTACGACACATAAAGACACAGTCTGACGGCAATAAATCACGTTGCCGACAGACTTGGAAACACTCTAATCTCGCTATATTTCTTATAACAAAAAAGAATATAACTTTTGTTTTAACAGCCCGAACTACGGGTTAGGGTGGCGCTCCTTTTGTTCAAGAATGGAGCGCGAACCTTGCCTCTACGTAGTTCTATCAACCGTTTTTTTCAGCTCGAAGCAGCCGGAGGCTTATTACTGATTGCCGCCGCCGCCCTGGCGCTGATCATCAACAACTCCCCTTTGTCCTGGCTATATAACGCCTTTCTCGACGTTCCGGTTGTCACCCAGATCGGCGCGGTGAAAATCGCCAAACCGCTTTTGCTCTGGATCAACGATGGCCTGATGGCGTTGTTCTTCCTGTTGATCGGCCTGGAAGTCAAACGTGAGGTTCTGGAAGGGCATCTTTCCAAACCTTCGCAGATTGTCCTGCCCGGTGCGGCGGCCATTGGCGGCATGGTCATTCCGGCGTTGATCTATTGGGCGCTGAACAAGGACGATCCAACGGCCCTGAGCGGCTGGGCGATCCCGATGGCCACCGACATCGCATTCGCTCTTGGCGTCCTCGCCCTGCTGGGCAAGCGCGTGCCGGTATCGCTGAAGTTGTTCCTGATGACCCTGGCGATTATCGATGACCTGGGTGCCATCGTGGTGATCGCGCTGTTTTACTCCGGCGAACTGTCGAACCTGTCGCTGATTCTGGCGGCGGCTTCCATCGTGTCGTTAATCGTCATGAACAGACTCGGCGTGGTGAAGCTCGGGCCTTACCTGCTGATCGGCCTGCTGCTGTGGGTATGCGTACTCAAGAGCGGCGTGCACGCGACCCTGGCGGGCGTAGTGCTGGCGTTCTGCATTCCACTGCGCACCCGCAATGAAGAATCCTCGCCACTGCTGACCCTGGAACACGCTCTGCACCCCTGGATCGCCTACGGCGTTTTGCCGCTGTTCGCCTTCGCCAACGCCGGGGTATCCCTGAGCGGCGTGACCCTGGAAAGCTTCACCCACCCGGTGCCCATGGGCATTGCGGCAGGTTTGCTGCTGGGCAAAACCCTTGGCGTCTTCGGCCTGACCTGGCTGGCCATCAAATTGGGCATCGCTGCCCTGCCCCAAGGTGCCAACTGGGGCCAGGTGCTGGGCGTATCGATCCTGTGCGGCATCGGTTTCACCATGAGCCTGTTCGTTGGCTCCCTGGCCTTTGAACCCGGCAGCAGCGCTTACGCAGGCGTCGACCGCATGGGCATCCTGACCGGGTCGATACTGGCAGCGGTTATCGGGTATGGGGTGATGGTGGTTGCCAGTCGGAGGAATCAGGCCCGTTAACCCAA
>LNAP01000049.1_pt1 | contig 109459 bp, 102 predicted proteins | sample 602601 | NCBI WGS metagenome assembly LNAP01 (sample SAMN02440304, study PRJNA202911) | soil metagenome | biome: Subtropical and temperate rainforests or woodlands; isolation source: soil samples (1 kg each in a 20% v/v slurry with milli Q water) were... ... | reverse complement strand
TTTTTTTTAGTGCTGAGTTTTATGAAATATAAGTTGTTAACAATGCAAATGTTAAAACAATGTTTTTTGAGGTGGGTATTGCGTAAGGTGAGTTAGTAAAAAAAATTGAATCCGAATTTACTTGTTTTCGGTATTTTTAAATTATTTTTGTTCCTTATAAAATTTAAGTAAATGAACATCATCAACAGTTTGGAATGGAGATATGCCACCAAAAAATTTGATCCTTCAAAAAAATTGACCATACATCAAATTGAAACGCTAAAAAAAGCGTTTAATTTAACGGCAACTTCATTTGGCTTGCAGCCTTTAAAACTGATTGTGATTGAAAATAAAGAACTTCAGGAAGAATTTGTTAAATACTGCTATTATCAACGTCAGGTTGCCGATGCTTCTCACCTATTGGTTTTATGCATTGAAAACGATACGCCAACGGAAGCGATTAATGCCTATTTTGATTTGGAAAAGGAAATTAGAGGCACTTCAGAAGAAGTAATTTCTAAATTTAGAAATCAACTTATCGAGATGTATAAAAGCAAAACTTTGGAAGAAAAACAATTATCGGCAACGTACCAAACTTATATTGCCTTGGGCAATTTAATGACTGTTTGTGCCGTTGAAAAAATTGACAATTGCCCGATGGAAGGATTTGTGCCTGAAAAAATTGATGAATTGCTAAATTTATCGGCACAAAATTTAAAATCCGTATTATTGATGCCTGTTGGTTTTAGAGCCGATGATGACCTCATGAGCACTTTGAAAAAAGTAAGAAAACCCTTAAATGAAACCGTCTTAGAAATATCATAAAAACTCAAACAACAAGAAAATGACAAAAGATATAAGAGCTCTTGAACCTGCTGAACTTTGGAATAATTTTGCCGATTTAAATGCGGTGCCAAGAGGTTCTAAAAAAGAAGAACGCGTAATTCAATTTATGATTGATTTTGGGAAAAAATTAAATCTGGATACCGTGGTTGATCCTGTTGGAAATGTGATTATCAAAAAACCTGCTTCAAAAGGCATGGAAAATCGCAAAACAGTGGTATTGCAATCGCACTTAGATATGGTGCATCAAAAAAATTCTGACACCAATTTTAATTTTGATAAAGAAGGAATTAAAATGGTTGTTGATGGCGATTGGGTTCATGCCGATGGCACAACACTTGGTGCCGATAATGGAATAGGCGTTGCCGCGATAATGAGTATTTTGGCTTCAAAAACCATTAAACACCCAGCACTTGAGGCATTATTCACTATTGATGAAGAAACAGGAATGACAGGCGCAATGGGATTGCAGGCCCATTATTTAAATGGTGAAATATTGCTAAATCTTGATACGGAAGAAGACGATGAAATTGACATTGGCTGTGCCGGAGGTATTGATGTTACTGCAGAAAATACCTACAATGAAGTTGGCTCTCCTGTAAACAGCAGCGGATATTCCATTGCTATTAAAGGCTTAAAAGGAGGTCATTCGGGAATGGACATTCATAAAGGATTGGGGAATGCCAATAAAATTATGAACCGTTTATTATACGAAACAAAAGAATTCATCAGAATTTCGGAGATAAATGGCGGCAGTTTGCGCAATGCCATTCCAAGGGAAAGTTTTGCGACTATTTCTGTTGCCGACTCCAGAAAAGAGGCTTTTATTAAAAAAGCAAGCAAAACCATCAAAGAAATTAAGGCTGAACTTACAACTGTTGATCCTAATTTAGACATTAAAATTTCTGAAGTGGCCACTCCTGAAAGAGTGATGACCACCATTAGCCAAAATACCTTGCTCAACATGATTTATGCTGCACACAACGGTGTTTACAGAATGAGCAATGATATGAAAGATTTGGTGGAAACTTCAAATAATGTTGCCCGAGTAATTGTTAAAGATGAAAGCGTGAAAGTGATGTGTTTAACAAGATCATCCGTTGAATCGTCAAAATTTGATTTGGCAAATGCGCTAAAAGCCACCTTTGAAATGGCTGGATATGATGTGACATTGTCAGGTTCCTATCCTGGTTGGAAACCAAATGTAAACTCTCCAATTTTAAATCTTTTAACCGAAACTTACGAAAAATTGTTTGATAAAAAAGCGAATGTTGTGGCATGTCATGCCGGACTGGAATGCGGTATTTTAGGAACCAATTACCCGGAAATGGATATGATTTCATTTGGCCCAACCATCCAAGGCGCTCATTCACCCGATGAAAAAGCGAATATTAAATCTTCCCAGAAATTCTGGAAATTTTTACTCACTATTTTGGAAAACATTCCACAAAAAAAATAAAAACAAAAGAGGCTTGAAATTTCAAGCCTCTTTTGTTTTTTAGCGCTTTGTTAACAATATAAACTTTCAAAAACCATAAATAATTGTATTTTTACGGCTTAAAATAATTGGAGATTCTTTTATGGGAAAAATTATTGCAATTGCCAATCAAAAAGGAGGTGTTGGCAAAACAACAACCACTATTAATTTAGCCGCCGCATTGGGTATTCTGGAAAAAAAAGTGTTGTTAATTGATGCCGACCCGCAAGCAAATGCTTCATCGGGACTTGGAATTGCCATAGAAGAAGTTGAATTGGGAACCTATCAATTGCTGGAACATTCCATTTCTGCAAAAGAGGCAATTGTACCTTCAAATTCCCCAAATGTTGATATCATTCCTGCACATATCGATTTGGTGGCCATAGAAATAGAATTGGTTGATAAACCAAATCGGGAATATATGCTGAAGGAAGCGCTGAAGGAAATTAAAGACGACTACGATTATATTTTAATAGATTGCGCGCCTTCACTGGGATTGATTACTTTAAATTCCCTTGTTGCAGCAGATTCAGTGATTATTCCCATCCAATGCGAATATTTTGCGTTGGAAGGTTTGGGAAAATTGTTAAACACCATCAAAAGTGTCCAAAAAATACACAATACCACGTTGGATATTGAAGGATTGTTATTGACGATGTATGATTCCCGTTTGCGACTTTCAAACCAAGTGGTGGAAGAAGTGAAAAAACATTTTCAAAATATGGTTTTTAAAACCATTATTCAGCGAAATGTGCGATTGAGTGAAGCGCCAAGTTACGGCGAAAGCATTATCGCTTATGACGCCACAAGCACCGGTGCCGTAAATTATATTAACTTAGCCAACGAAATTTTAAAACTGCATACCAAAGATGGCAAAAGCAATTAAAAAACAAGCAATGGGAAGAGGATTGTCAGCTTTATTGAACAATTCCGACATAACCTCCGCAAACGATAAAAATGCCGATAAACTTGTAGGCAGTATCCTGGAAATAGATTTGGATTTAATTGATGTAAACCCTTTTCAGCCAAGAAGTTATTTTAATGAAGAGTCGTTGCGTGAATTGGCGAGCTCCATTAAAGAATTGGGTGTCATTCAGCCCATTACCATCAGAAAATTAGAAGGAAATAAATTCCAACTGGTTTCGGGAGAAAGAAGATTCAGGGCTTCAAAATTAATAGGAAATACCACAATTCCGGCTTATATAAGACTTGCCAACGACCAAGAAATGCTTGAAATGGCATTGGTAGAAAATATACAACGAAAAGATTTAGACCCCATAGAAGTTGCCTTAACCTACCAAAGATTGATTGATGAAATTGATTTAACCCAGGAAGAAATGAGCAAGCGCGTTGGAAAAAAACGCTCAACAATCAGCAATTATTTGCGATTGCTTAAATTGGATCCAATCATACAAACAGGGATGCGCGACGGATTTTTGTCGATGGGACACGGAAGAGCTTTAATAAACGTTGAAAACTCCGAAGACCAATTAAGCATTTACGAAAAAATAATTGAACAAAAATTATCTGTTCGCCAAACGGAACAACTGGTAAAAGATTTAAAGGAAGGTGTTGTTGCAAAACCAAAAAAACAGGTTAAAGAAGTGAAACTTCCTACATTTGTAAATGACGGATTAAAAACTTTCAGCAATTACTTCGGACATAAAATTGACATAAAATTATCGGGAAAAGACAAAGGAAAAATCAGCATTCCGTTTCATTCTGAAGAAGATTTTAACCGACTTAAAAAATTACTGGAATAGTGCTTAAAAAAAAGCTATATATCTGTTTAATTATTACCGCTTTAACGGTATTCAACAGCTATGCGCAAAAAGCCGGCGAGGTGAAAATTAAAGACACCATTGCGCCTTCAAGCGATGAATTTAATATGCTTTCTCCTGCAAAAGCAGCATTTTATTCGGCAGTTTTACCCGGACTTGGACAGGCCTTCAACAAAAAATACTGGAAAATTCCCATTGTTTACGGGGCGTTGGGATCGGGCGTTTATTTTTATCAGTCAAACAACGACAGCTTCAATAGGGCCAGAACGGCCTACAAATTAAGAATCAATGAAAAACCCGATGAATTTGACGGGTTAAACGGTAATATATTTTTATCAAAAGACGCTTTAATTTCGGCACAAAAATCGTACAAAAAAGACCGTGATTTATCGCTTCTTGTCACTATTGGCTTGTATGTTTTGCAAATTGTTGAAGCAAGTGTCAACGCACATTTACTGCAGCACAATGTGGACAGCAATTTGTCGGTTTCCCCATCAATAATTCGCAATGATCTCAATAACAAAGCAATTGTTGGCACATCCGTTAATTTTAATTTTTAATTATGAAAATAGCTTTATTGGGTTATGGAAAAATGGGCAAAACAATTGAACAAATTGCGTTGCAACTAGGCCATGAAATCGTGTTAAAAATTGATGAAAACAGTCCGGATTACGATATTACATTGGCGGATGTTGCCATTGATTTCAGCATTCCTGCGGCAGCTTTCAGCAATATTTCAAACTGCTTAAAAAATCAAGTTCCCATAATTAGCGGCACAACAGGCTGGCTGGCTAAATTGCCTGAAGCAACCCAACTTTGCAAACAAAATAATGGCGCTTTCATTTATGCTTCTAATTTTAGTTTGGGCGTAAATATCTTTTTTGAATTAAATGCACATTTGGCAAAAATGATGCGTAATTTAGAGCAATACACCATTTCTATAGAAGAAATTCATCATACCAAAAAATTGGATGCCCCAAGCGGCACGGCAATTACCCTTGCTGAAGGAATTATTGAAAATTCTGACAAAGAAAGTTGGGCTTTGGGTGTAACAAACAAGCAAACCGAAATACCAATAACAGCAAAACGTATTGATGAGGTTCCTGGAACGCATACCGTTGCATATAAATCGGCTGTGGATACTTTAGAAATTAAACACACCGCACACAGCAGAGACGGTTTTGCTTTAGGTGCCGTTATCGCTGCGGAATGGCTGGTGGGAAAAACAGGTGTTTTTACCATGAAAGACGTTTTGGGTCTTAAATAACATTAAAAAAATTCAATTATGACAATGATACAATGGTTTATATTTTTCTTGATCGTTCAATTAATTCACTTTGCGGGAACCTGGAAATTATACGTAAAAGCCGGAAGAAAATCCTGGGAAGCAATCGTACCGGTTTACAACGCCATTGTGCTCATGAAAATATTAAAAAGACCAACCTGGTGGATTGTTTTACTGTTTATTCCCATCATCAATTTGTTGATGTTCCCAGTAATATGGGTTGAAACCGTCAGAAGTTTTGGAAAACACAAAACCTTAGATTCGGTTTTGGCAGTTTTAACACTTGGTTTTTACATTTATTATTTAAACTATATCGAAGATGTAAATTATGTTGAAGACCGAAGTTTAAAATCAAGAACTGAAGTGGGAGAATGGGTGAGTTCCATTGTGTTTGCCATTGTTGCCGCAACATTGGTGCACACCTACTTTATGCAGCCTTACACCATCCCGACTTCTTCTTTAGAAAAATCTTTATTGGTTGGCGATTTTTTGTTTGTCAGTAAATTTCATTATGGCGCCAGAACACCAATGACTGTAATCGCCGCTCCGATGGTTCACGATTCGTTGCCGTTAATGAAAGCAAAATCATACTTAAAAGTTCCGCATTTGCCTTATTTCAGGTTGCCGGGTTTTGAAAATATTAAACGCAATGAAATTGTGGTTTTTAACTGGCCGATTGACACTGTTCGCTTTTTTAGGGACAAATCAAAAATTCATATAGACAAACCGATTGACAAAAAATCGAATTACGTAAAAAGATGTGTTGGCATTCCCGGGGATTCTTTAGAAATAAAAGAAGGCTACATTTATATCAATGGCCAAAGAACTGTGCTTCCGGATAGAGCACTTCCTCAATATTACCACAAAGTCGTGACTGATGGTCAACAACTTTCTGCGGCTGCTTTAAAAAGATACAATGTTACTGAAGGCCAGTTTTTCGGCGATTACTATATGTTGAACCTAACGGATGAAAATGCGGGTAAACTAAAATCAAATCCCTTGGTAAAAAGCGTCACCAAGTTACTTTCACCCAAAGGAGAATATACAGAATCCGTTTTTCCTCATAACAGCCAATATGCTTGGTCAATCGATAATTACGGGCCAATTTACATTCCGGAAGCTGGAAAAACCGTTGAATTAAACGCCAAATCATTGCCTTTTTACAAACGAATTATTGAAGTTTATGAAAACAATAATTTAACAACCAGCGGAGACGAAATTTTCATCAATGGAAAACTGGCAACCACTTATACCTTTAAACAAGATTATTTTTGGATGATGGGTGATAACAGACATAATTCTGAAGATGCCCGTTATTGGGGTTATGTTCCTTTTGACCACGTGGTTGGTAAACCCGTATTTATTTGGTTTAGCTGGGATACCAATGGCGAGGGAATTGCCCAAAAAATTAGATGGGAACGTGTTTTCACCACGGTTCATGGCAGCGGAAAACCAGTTTCTTACTTGTATTATTTCTTAGGAGCACTTGCGTTATTGTATGCTTTTAGCTTTTTCAGAAAGCGAAAAAAAGCCAAGTAAATAGATGATTTTATTGCAGCCAACCTATTTTTCGCCAATTCTTCAATATGTTGCCATTGCAAATGCCGATGAAATTATTTTTGAAACAGGAGATAATTTTCAGAAACAAACTTATAGAAACAGGTGCTATATTTATACAGCACAAGGAAAGCAGTTGTTAAATGTGCCTGTGCAACATACCAAAGAAATTAAGCAAAAAACCAAAGACGTAAAAATTGATTATAAGGATGATTGGCACAAGCAACAGCTGAAAACCTTAAAAACAGCTTACAGTTCATCGCCTTTTTTCGAATTTTATATCGATGATTTATTGCCTGTTTTTGAAAAAAAAATCATTTTTTTGTTAGATTTAAATTTTTTGGCACACGAAATTATCATGGATGCTTTGCAGCTTGAAATTCCGACGAAAAAAACAACGGAATATGAGAAAGAACCCAACATGTTGGATTTAAGAATTTTGGCTGAAGACAAGCCAAAAATAACTTACCATCTTGAAAGATATATTCAGGTTTTTGCTGAAAATCACGGATTTATTCCCAATTTAAGCATCTTGGATTTACTTTTTATGGAAGGCCCAAATGCGTTGAATTATCTGAAAACACAAAAAATCGCTTTTTAGTTGTGGAAATTACCCGATTTATGACACATTATGGAATGCACTTTTTGCTTCCGGGTGCAATCGCTTTTTATTTCTTCAGAGAAAACTGGGAAAAAGTTTGGCTGATATTGATTCTTACAATGTTGGTAGATTTAGATCATTTGTTGGCAACACCTATTTTTAGCGCAAACAGATGCAGCATAAATTTTCACATCCTTCACTCCTATTATGCCATTGCCATTTATTTTGCTGCACTTTTCTTTACTAAAACAAGAATTGTCGCTATTGGACTGTTGCTTCATATGATGACAGATGCGATTGATTGCTTTTGGATAAATTAATAAAAGATAAACTTATCTTTTATTAATTTATTTCATACCTTTGTCAAAAATCATACACTTATGTCCGAATTAAAATATAGAACTATCGCAGAAATTGTAAGCGATGATATCAGCACAGCCGCCGTATTCAAAAAGTATCAGTTGGATTTTTGTTGTGGAGGCGGAAAAACAGTAGAAAATGCATGTAAAAAAGCAAACATAAATGTTGATGATGTGGTCAACGATTTAATGAACAACAAACCAAAAAATGACGCTCCCAACTTAAATTTTAAAGATTGGAGCGCTGAATTTTTAGCCGATTATATTGTGTATGTTCACCACACTTATGTAAGACAAAATCTTGATGTTATCAGCGAATTTGCAGAAAAAGTAGCCAATGTACACGGACAACACGAGCCAAGAACCATTGAAATTGCATCATTGTTTTCAACTATTTCTAATGAATTGACTTCTCATATGGCTAAAGAAGAAGGCATATTATTTCCGGCAATTAAAGCAAAAACTGACAATCACAATTTTGAGTTGGATGTAAAAACAATGTCATTAATTGAAGATGAACATGAAGAAGTGGGTGAAATGATTAAAAAAATCCAAGAATTGAGCGACAATTTTACAACACCGGAATGGGCCTGCAATACCTTTAAAGCACTTTACTTTAAATTGGAGGAATTTACCAATGATTTATTCCAACATATTCATTTAGAAAACAATATTTTGTTTCCAAAAGTGAAAAACCTATAACAAAACCCCTAAAAATAAAAAAGGCTGCCAGAATTAATTTTCAGACAGCCTTTTTTTGTTTTATGAAGTATCTTTTATCTTATCAGTTTTTTAAACTTGATTCTTTTTGGCGTTAAATCACCACCCAAACGTTTTTTCTTATTTTCTTCATAATCGGTAAAAGAACCTTCAAAATAATACACTTCAGAGTTTCCTTCGAAAGCCAAAATATGCGTGCAAACCCGGTCTAAAAACCAACGGTCGTGACTTATAATCACCGCGCAACCCGCAAAATTTTCCAAACCTTCCTCCAAAGCACGCAAGGTATTGATGTCTAAATCGTTTGTTGGCTCATCCAACAACAATACGTTTCCTTCTTCACGCAAGGTCATTGCCAAATGCAACCTGTTTCTTTCACCGCCCGAAAGTGTGCTCACTTTTTTATTTTGGTCGCTTCCGGAAAAATTAAATCTGCTTAAATAAGCGCGAGAATTTACCTGCCTGCCGCCCATTAAAACAAGTTCCTGCTCATCGGCAAAATTTTGCCAAATCGTTTTTTCGGGATCAATATTGGAATGACTTTGGTCAACATACGCGATTTTGGCAGTTTCACCCACAATAAATTCGCCTTTATCAGGTTTTTCTTCATCCATAATCATTTTGAAAATGGTGGTTTTACCGGCGCCATTCGGACCAATAATACCAACTATTCCCGCTTGAGGAAGTTTGAAGTTTAAATTTTCATACAATAATTTATCGCCAAACGCTTTCGAAACGCCAATGGCGTCAATTACATTTGTCCCTAAACGAGGGCCGTTTGGAATGTAAATTTCCAGTTTTTCATCCAATTGATTTTGATCTTGGCTCATCAACTTGTCGTAATTCGACAAACGTGCTTTTGATTTTGCATGACGGCCTTTTGGTGCCATTCGCACCCACTCCAACTCTCGTTCCAATGTTTTCTGGTGTTTTGAAGCTTGTTTGGATTCTTGCGCCAATTTTTTCGATTTTTGCTCTAACCAGGTAGAGTAATTTCCTTTCCAAGGAATCCCTTCACCTCGGTCCAACTCTAAAATCCATCCAGCCACATTGTCCAAGAAATAACGGTCGTGCGTAACGGCAATTACGGTTCCTTTATATTGTTGCAAGTGATTTTCTAACCAATGCACAGATTCTGCATCCAAATGGTTGGTAGGCTCGTCCAACAACAAAATGTCAGGTTCCTGCAACAACAATCGGCATAAAGCGACCCTTCTGCGTTCACCTCCCGAAAGATTTTTAATGGGTGTGTCACCATCAGGCGTTCTTAAGGCATCCATGGCAATTTCAAGCTTTGTATCCAATTCCCAGGCGTTAGAAGCATCAATTTTATCTTGAAGCACTGCTTGTTGCGCCATTAATTTATCCATTTTATCGGCATCGGAATAAACTTCTTCCAAGCCAAACATATCATTTATTTTATTGTACTCTTCTAATATGGCAACGGTTTCGGCCACGCCTTCTTTCACCACATCCAATACCGTTTTGGTATCATCCAGCTGCGGTTCCTGTGAGAGAAATCCGACAGAATAACCCGGTGCAAAAACCACATCACCCTGATAATTTTTTTCAAGTCCGGCTATAATTCTAAGCAAGGTTGATTTACCCGAACCGTTTAAACCTAAAATCCCAATTTTAGCCCCGTAAAAGAAACTTAAATAAATATTTTTTAAAACCGGTTTGTTTGCACCTTGGTAAGTTTTGGTTAAACCTGCCATGGAAAATATCACCTTTTTATCGTCTGCCATTGTTATAATTATTTGTTATGTTGGTTTGCTTTTTGTTTCAAGTTTCAAGTTTTAAGTTTCAAGTTTCAAGTTTCAAGTTTCAAGTTTTTTTTAAATATTAATTTAAAAAAAATTTTTCCGCATAATTAATAATCCCCCCTTTGGGGGTTAGGGGGCCTTATACCCTTCCTTTTAAAGCATTAAACACCCAAGCGATGGCAAAAAATCCGATTCCTACGGAAGCAAATCCCCAGCCGGCTATGTCATTATATCGAAAAGCGCCAAGCGCAATAAGCCCAACGCCAACTACAAGCATAATAAATGTTGCCCAAGCCAATACAGTATTTTTATTCATTTTATATGGTTATTTGTTAAATTGAATTTCTAAAAATAAATTGCAGTTTGCAAATATCGTAATTTTCAGCTACAAAAATACAAAAAAACGCACTCTTTAAGAGTGCGTTAAATCAAAATAAAAGCAAAAATCAGCTATTCTAAAACTGGGCTGACTCAGTATTTTTAGTTTAAATTATTTTAAACTTAATTCTATTTACAATGGAATTTGTGTTAGGGATTGCAGCGGAAATCCTTTTTTAAGGCTTTTTGCCGAGAAAAAGATTGCAACGAAAAGCCCGACCCAAAGGGAACGCCCAAAAAAACAATACATAAATTGCCGTTTTTATTAGAATTAGACCTATTATTTATACAGCCCTACTTAATTTTTCTTCAACTTTATTGTTTTTAGAAATAACCTCAAATTGATTGGATGTGTTGTTTTCGCCTCCGGCTTTTAAAGCTTTGTCTCCTGCAAAAAATGTTTTATGGTCATCACCAAGATTTGACCCTGCCATTCTTTGATGTTTTACACAAGAAACACCTTTGCGAATTTCCTGTCTCTGAACATCCTTTACATAAGCCAGCATACCTTCTTCTCCAAAATAACCTTCCGTTAAATCATTCATGTGAAGTGCTGTTGTATGATAAGTCGGTAACGTAATTAAGTGATGAAAAATGCCTGCATATCTTGCCCCGTCTATTTGGAACATTCTAATTTTATCATCAGCACGATAGCACAATGGTGAATCATCATATTGTGCATCCATTAAATTATTTCTGTCATAGTCGTTCATATTTTCACCTTCCGAAAGCATTTCTTCATATACCTGATTGCGGAAATTTAATGTCCAATTAAAAGATGGTGAGTTATTGTAAACCAATTTAGCATTTGGCACAATTTCTTTAATTCTGTTTACCATATTGGCGATTTGCTTAACATTTGGCGTTGGAGTTTCAATCCAAAGTAAATCTGCTCCATTTTGAAGACTGGTAACACAATCCAACACAACCCTGTCTATATTAGAGCCATCTTTAAATTTATACAATCCATTTGGCAATCTTACAGGACGCACCAATTTACCGTCTCTTTTAAGAAACACATCATCTTCTTTGGCATCATTTATGTCAATTTCTTCCGCTTCTATAAAGGCTAAATATTGAGAAGCCAAATCTCCCGGCTCATTACTGACCGGTAATTTCTGCGTTAAACTGGCACCTTCCGAATCTGTTCTTGCAACAATAATTCCGTCATCCACGCCTAATTCTAAAAACGCATACCTAATGGCATTCAGTTTGGCAATAAAATCTTCATGAGGCACAGTCACTTTTCCATCCTGATGGCCACATTGTTTGGCATCCGAAACTTGATTTTCAATTTGAATGGCACAAGCGCCGGCTTCAATCATTTTCTTTGTTAGCAAATAAGTAGCTTCTTCATTCCCAAAACCTGCATCGATATCGGCAATAATAGGAACTACATGCGTTTCAAAATTATCAATCTGGTTTTGCACATCTTCACCTTTTTCAAGCCTTCTGAACAAATCATTTAACTCAATGGCATCTGCTTGACGCAAGAAATCATAAATTTCCTTTATTAATGCCGGAACTGTAGTTTTTTCGTGCATCGATTGGTCCGGCAATGGTCCAAATTCTGAGCGTAATGCAGCTACCATCCAGCCAGAAAGATATAAATATCGTTTACTTGTTGTTTTATGGTGCTTTTTAACAGCTATCATATTTTGTTGCGCAACAAAACCATGCCAACAACCTAATGATTGTGTGTAATTGGAAACATCTGCATCATATTCTGCCATATCTTTTCTCATAATGGCGGCGGTATATTTGGCGATATCCAACCCTGTTTTAAAACGATTTTGAGTCACCATTCTAGCAGCAATTTCCGGATTTATTGCATTCCAGGTATTTCCATACTTGGTTTTAAGATCTTTTACAGTTTGTAAAGCAGAACTATAATTACTTTGTGCTAAATTTTTCATAATTTTGTCGTGTATTTAATTTTTATGGTTATTTATATGAATCACCCTTTAATTTCGCGGTTTTTGGGTGATTTTTTTATAGGTATTTATAAGCTTTTAAGGTTAAGAATTCTTCAAACTTTTCCGAGACGACCAGAGAATCAAACAATTCGATGGCCAGTTTAAATTTTCCGTTTTCAAATTCATTTTCCCCTACCAACGCTTTAATTTGATGAATTTCTGATTCCAATAATTCAATATACAGTTCAACCGTAAATTTTCTGCCGTCTTCCATAGTCGAATTGTTATGAAGCCATTGCCACAATTGCGTTCTTGAAATTTCAGCTGTTGCGGCGTCTTCCATCAAATTGTACAAGGCTGCAGCGCCATTTCCCGATAACCAGGATTCCAGATATAAAATACCGACATTGATATTTTTGCGAATTCCGGTTTCTGTAATCGTTCCTTTTGGCTGTTCCAACAATTGAGATTCGGTAATCTTTATATCGTTTCGTTTTCTATCAATTTGATTGGGCGCTGGCATAAACTGATTAAAAACCTCCAAAGCCACTGGAACCAATCCCGGATGCGCCACCCAAGTGCCGTCGTGGCCATTTTTTGCCTCGCGTTCTTTATCAATCCTCACTTTTTCATAGGCGATTCTGTTTGCCTCATCATCATTTTTTACCGGAATTTGCGCCGCCATTCCGCCAATCGCATGAACATTTCGTTTGTGGCAGCGCTGAATCACCAACAAGGAATAAGCTTCCATAAAAGGTGTGGCCATGGTTACCTGGCTTCTGTCGGGCACGCTAAAATTTTTGTGATTCCTGAATTTTTTGATATAGGAAAAAATATAATCCCATCGGCCGCAATTCAAACCAGCCATATGGTCTTTTAATTCATAAATAATCTCATCAATCTGGAAACTTGCAGTAATTGTTTCAATTAAAACAGTGGCTTTAATCGTTGCTTGTTTTATGCCGAAGTATTCTTGCGAAAACACAAAAACTTCATTCCACCAGCGAGCTTCCAAATAATGTTCCAGTTTTGGCAAATAGAAATAAGGTCCGGATTCATTTTCTAACAATTGTTTCACATTGTGAAAAAAGTACAATCCAAAATCAACCAATGAACCCGACATTTCTTCTTCATTGATCAGCAAATGCTTTTCATTCAAATGCAAACCTCTTGGCCTCACACAAAGCGTGGCGACGGTTTCATTTAATTTATATTCCTTTCCGTTTTCAGTTGAAAATGAAATGGTTTTATTGATGGCGTCCCTTAAATTTTGTTGCCCTTCCATTAAATTGCTCCAGGTTGGAGAATTGCTGTCCTCAAAATCGGCCATAAAAACTTTTGCGCCCGAATTCAACGCGTTGATAATCATCTTCCTGTCAACCGGCCCCGTAATTTCAACCCTTCTGTCCAACAAATCTTTTGGCAATGGCGCTGCTGTCCAATCGCCTTCTCTCACTGCAACAGTTTCTCGCGGAAATTCAGGAAATTTTCCTTTGTCAAAATACGCTTGCTGCGCAACCCTTCTTTCCAACAATTCCAAACGTTCGCTGTTAAATTTCTCATGCAGTTGCACTAAAAAATCCATCGCTTCATTGGTTAAAATAGCTGAGTAAGAATTTTTTACATCTTCCGAAAAAGATACCGGGTGAATTGTTGATTCATTAAATTTTTTCATACTGGTTTATTTTTATGAGGACAAACGTAAAAAAAAGTTTTTTATAAAACAAGCGAACGTTCGCTAAATATTAAATTTGCATAAATTTTTATTATTTCGCTAAAAAACATACCTTTGTTTTATGAATATCGAAGAAGAATACATCCGTTTAATCTTTGGCTTGAAATTGAAGCAAATCAGAACAGAGAAAAACCTGTCCTTATTTGGACTTTCCAAGCTTACTAACATTTCAAAATCGTACCTAAACGAAATTGAAAAAGGCAAAAAATATCCGAAAACGGACAAAATTGCGCTTTTGTCGCAAGTGTTGGATGTTCCGTACGACAATATGGTTTCCTTAAAACTCGATAAAAACCTGGCGCCTTTGGGGGAAATATTGCAATCGAAAATATTAAAAGAAATTCCGTTGGATTTATTTGGGATTCAGGAAGCCGACCTCATTGACATTATTTCAAATGCGCCGGCCAAGGTCAATGCGTTTATCAGCACCTTAATCAAGATTGCCCAAAACTATAACTTGTCACGCGAAAGTTTCTTTTTGGCGGCTTTGCGTTCGTACCAAGAAGCTCATAACAACTATTTTGAAGAAATTGAGATCAGTGTTGAAAAATTTGCCAAAGCCTATCAGATTAATTTGGAGGAAAAAATAAAATCGGAAGATTTAGAAGAAATTTTGGTGGAGGAGTTTGATTATAAAATTATCAAAAACGGACTTTCCTCTTACACCAATTTAACGGAATTAAGGTGTGTTTTTATTCCAAAAAACAACACATTGCTGTTAAGCGAAACCATCGACGAATCGCAAAAAACATTTATTTTCGCAAAAGAATTGGCCTACAATTACCTGAACTTAAAAGAAAGGCTCTATACCTTTTCATGGATAAAATTTGAAACTTTCGACCAGGTTTTAAATAATTTTATGGCATCTTATTTTGCCGGTGCGCTCATCATTCCGAAAAAAGCCATCGAAAATCAGCTGAAAACATTTTTTGAGCAAGAAAAATGGGATGGCGACAATTTCAACAAAATGATTGCCCATTTCACCGATTCGCCCGAAACATATTACCAGCGATTGACAAACATTTTACCGAAAGTATTTCATTTCAAAAATTTATTCTTTTTGCGTTTCACCAATAAAAATGGCGAAAACAGGTACAAACTTTCGAAGGAATTGCACATTACCCAGCAACAGCCACCAACTGCCAACGAAACTCATGAGCGCTATTGCAGAAGATGGGTTTCAATTGATCTTTTAAACAGGGTGGGCAAAAATGAAATTATTTCCGACATACAAATTTCCAATTATCCAAATGATTTGAGTTATTTGCTGATTTCTAGCGCCACCAAAGATCCTTTTAAAGAAAACCACAATCGCAGCATCAGTATTGGATTGCTTATTTCGCCTTTGTTAACAAGTAAAATTAACTTTTTAAATGATATTGACATTAAAGCCAAAAACGTAGGCGTTACCTGTGAACGCTGTCCAATAACCGATTGTGAAGTCAGGGTTTGCGAGCCAACAGAACTTCAAAAAATTGCAAAAAATGAAGAAATTGCCAAAACGGTTCAACAACTTTTATCAGATTTTTCCTAAAACTGTACCGGCACTTCAATAAAAAGCAATTCGGACGCGCCTTTGGCTTTTATATTTACACTTTTGGCATCAGAAATTCCCATGGCATCTCTTTTTCCTAAAATTTCATTTTCAATGTTGATTTCACCTTCCACAACCATCACATACAATCCGTGATTTTCGGATTTTAGTGTGTAACTAAATTCAGAATTTTCATCCAAATCAATGCTGGAAATCAGCGCATCCTGATGAATCTTTAACGTATCTTTTAAATCGCCATCAATAGAAGAAACCAAAATTTGAAGTTTGTTTTTTCTTTCGGAAGGATCAAATTTTCGTTGGTCATATCTTGGTTCCACATCATTTTTATCAGGAAAAATCCAAATTTGAAATAATTGTACTTCTTCGCTTGGCGAATTGTTCATTTCAGAATGCTGCAAACCACTTCCGGCCGACATCACTTGTACTTCTCCCGTTTCAATGGCAATCCATTTGTTTCCCATAGAATCTTTATGCTTTAAAGACCCTTTTAAAGGAATGGTAATTATTTCCATATTGTCATGCGGATGCGTTCCAAAACCCATTCCGCCTTGAATGGTGTCATTGTTCAACACGCGTAACGCACCAAAATTCACCTTTTCAGGATCGTAATAATTTGCAAAACTAAAGGAATAATTTGCATCCAGCCAGCCGTAATTGGCTTTGCCTCTATCTGCTGCTTTAAATATTATTTTTTTCATTTTATCTGATTTTATCTAAAATTGTGTTCAATATTTTTGCTTCTTCTTCGGAAATGGCATTCATAGGGTTTCCAAGCGCATCAACATTAATTTTTTCCAATAATTTCAAGCCTTTTTCTGAAATTTTCACATACACAACCCTTCTGTCATTCTCGCATCGGGTTCTTTCAATCAAACCCTTATCGCATAATTTATCCATCAGCCGGGTGGCATTTGGCGACTTTTCTATCATTCTTTCCTTCACCGTGTTCACTGTTACCGCTTCATTTGCGCCTTTCAAAATTCTTAAAATATTGTATTGCTGATTGGAAATTTTGGAAGGTTTTAAAAATTCATTTCCAACGGTATTTAGCCAATTTGCGGTATATTTTATATTGATGAGCGCTTTTAGGCGTTCATTAGGAAATTTTGAATTGATGTCTTTTGAAATATCGCCCATCATTAAAATGCTTTTTCAAATTCATCAACCAGCATTTGAAAATTGGCTTTTAACAAGGAATTCACAATTTCACCGTCTTTAAAATTTTCATCGAATGATGAAAAAGGCATGCTTCCTGCAATATTTCCGCCATTGAAAGGAAATCGGTTCAAAGCAATATTCAAAACCGATTGGCCGCCATGAATTCCCGGTGAAGCGCTTAACAACAACATAGGTTTATTTCTCCAAACCTTTCCATTAATTCTCGAAAGCCAATCAAAAGTATTTTTAAAAGCTGCTGAATAGGCGCCATTATGCTCTGCCAACGAGATGACAAATCCGTCTGCATTTTCAATCACCTCATTCAATTCCAATGCGCCTTTTGGAAATCCGTCTTCCTTTTCAAGATCAACCGAAAACAGCGGCATTTCATATTCATTTAAATCAACTTTTGTCAATGTTACATTTTTCAACAAACTACCCGCATATTCTGCCAACATTTTATTGATTGAATTTTTACTGGTGCTGCCGCCAATCGTTACTATATTTTTTAACATATTTTGCTTCTTAAATTTAATTTATGGTGCAAATATAAATCAAATTTTTTTATTTACCCGGGTATTTATTCTCAAGGTATTTAAATAAGTTAGTTTCACATACATTTTGTACTTTAGCATCTCTTCAAAAGATCAAATTAAAATGGACATCAACTTCAATAAAAACGAAGATTTCAACAAGCTTCAAATCTCAGCGCTCAATAAAAAACTCCAAAGAATTTACAAAGGAGGCGGTGAAAAAAGAACCGAAAAACACAAAGACAAAGGAAAGTTAACGGCAAGAGAACGCATTGCGTATCTTTTTGATGCAAAGAGCGATTCCATTGAAATCGGTGCGTTGGCCGGTGAAGGAATGTACGAAGAACACGGCGGCTGTCCGTCGGGCGGCGTTATCGTAAAAATAGGTTATATCAAAGGAAAACAATGCATCGTTGTGGCCAATGACGCAACGGTAAAAGCCGGAGCCTGGTTTCCAATCACCGGAAAAAAGAATTTGCGCGCCCAGGAAATTTCTATGGAAAATAGGTTGCCCATCATTTATTTGGTGGACAGCGCAGGCGTTTATTTGCCTATGCAAGATGAAATTTTTCCCGATAAAGAGCACTTCGGAAGAATTTTCAGGAACAATGCCGTGATGAGCAGTATGGGAATTACCCAAATTGCCGCTGTTATGGGCAGTTGCGTTGCCGGCGGCGCTTACTTGCCGATTATGAGCGACGAAGCCATTATTGTTGATAAAACCGGAAGCATTTTTTTAGCCGGAAGCTATTTGGTGAAAGCTGCAATTGGCGAAAATATAGACAACGAAACTTTGGGCGGCGCAACGACACACTCAGAAATTAGCGGCGTAACCGATTATAAAGCTATCGATGATTACGATGCTTTGGATAAAATAAAAAATATTATTGATAAAATTGGCGATTATAACAAAGCTGGTTATAACAGGATTCAAACGGTAAATCCGGTTGAAAACCCCGAAGAAATCTTTGGAATTTTACCCGCCACAAGAACCGACCAATATGATATGCTGGAAATCATCAAACGTTTGATCGATAATTCGGAAATTGAGGAATATAAGAAAGACTACGGAAAAACCATCATTTGCGGCTATGCACGCATTGAAGGCTGGGCTGTGGGCATTGTGGCCAACCAACGAAAAGTAGTGAAAAACGGCAAAAAAGAAATGCAGTTTGGAGGCGTTATTTATTCCGATTCCGCAGATAAAGCAACCCGATTTATCGCCAACTGCAACCAAAAGAAAATTCCGTTGGTATTTTTGCAAGACGTTACCGGATTTATGGTAGGCAGCAAAAGCGAACACGGCGGCATTATAAAAGACGGCGCAAAAATGGTAAATGCGGTGAGCAACTCCGTAGTTCCGAAATTTACGGTGGTGATAGGAAACTCTTATGGCGCAGGAAATTACGCCATGTGCGGCAAAGCTTACGATCCACGGCTAATTGTTTCCTGGCCTTCTGCCCGACTTGCAGTGATGGGCGGCGAACAGGCTTCAAAAGTATTGTTGCAAATAGAAACGGCTTCGCTAAAAAACAAAGGGGAAGAAATCACCAAAGAAAAAGAACAAAAAATACTGGAACACATTCAGCAAAAATACGACACGCAAACATCTCCCTATTATGCCGCCGCACGCTTATGGACCGATGGTGTTATCGACCCGACAGACACCCGAAAATGGATTGGCATGGGCATTGAAGCCGCAAATCACGCTCCCATTGAAAAACAATTCAATTTAGGGATAATTCAGGTTTAAAAAATTGTAAATACCTTTTGTAATAATTACATTTGCAGCACATAAAAATATAGAAAACAGTATGGGAAGAGCCTTCGAATTTAGAAAAGGAAGAAAAATGAAACGCTGGTCGGCTATGGCGAAAACTTTTACCAGAATTGGTAAAGATATCGTGATGGCAGTAAAAGAAGGCGGGCCAAATCCGGAAAGCAATTCACGTTTAAGGGCAGTTATCCAAAACGCCAAGGCAGCCAATATGCCAAAGGAAAATGTGGAACGCGCCATTAAAAAAGCCACCGATAAAGATACTGCAAATTATAAAGAAGTGCTGTTTGAAGGTTACGCACCGCACGGAATTGCGCTTGTGATTGAAACTGCAACTGACAATAATAACAGAACCGTTGCCAACGTGAGAGCGGCTTTTAACAAATGCAACGGAAACTTTGGAACTTCAGGATCTGTGGTTTTTATGTTTGACCATACTTGTAATTTCCTCATAAAAGCTGATGACCTGAAAATGGATTTGGAAGAATTTGAATTGGAATTGATAGACTTTAATGTAGAAGAAGTTTTTGAAGATGAAGACGGAATTTTGATTTACGCGCCTTTTGAACAATTTGGTGCCATACAAAAATACCTTGAAGAAAATAATATAGAAATTCTTTCCTCAGGTTTTGAGAGAATTCCTACAACCACCACCAAACTTTCTGAAGAAGAACAAGCCGATGTTGAAAAATTATTGGAACGTTTGGAAGATGATGATGATGTGCAAAACGTTTACCACTCAATGGAAATGAATTGATGATGCAATTATTCGGCAAAAAATCTTCGGAATTAAAACAGGAAACACCCAAGGAAATTATTTGTTTGAACTGCCTTTCTAAAAATACCACAAAAGTGATTGTTACTGGCATTTACAAACATCTTTTTCACATTCCATTTATTTCCGGAGGCAAATATGGATTTTCAGTTTGCACAAATTGCCACCATACTTTTGAATTGCCAAAAATGCCCATGGCGATAAAATTGGCGTATTTTGAATTGAAAGAAACCGCCAAAACACCTATTTGGTTTTATTCTGGTTTAATTGGGGTTAAAGTGTTGGTTTTGGTTAAAATATTCAGTAGATATTTTTAAAGTCAGAAGACCGAAGTCCGAAGTCAGGAGCCTATTTTAAAAATCCCAATGTTTTTGCTCTGTCAATTTTAGTTGTTTCCGTTTCCATAAATTTTTCTAAATAATAGATTTCCTTCGGAATTTCATAGGTTGAAAGCAATTTTGAATTTTTAATTTCTTTTAGAATTGTTGCTTTTGATGAATTGTTTATTTTTTCAATTTTTTGATCTTCCACAAGCAAAATCAGTTTTTCGCCAAGAAATTCATCTTTTTTTCCGGCAACAAAAAACCTGTTTTTTAAAATTTTTGATAATTTTTCTTCAATTTGCTCGGGAATTAATTTTATGCCGCCCGAATTAATCACATTGTCTATTCTTCCCAACCATTTAAATTCAGTTGGAGAAATGAGCTCCGCCAAATCATTGGTAATCACTTTTTCCATTGAAATTGTTGGCGCATCAATAACCAGACAGCCTCTATCATCCAAAGAAATTTTAATGTTTGGCAGAATATTATAATTTGGTTGCTTCGCTCCGCCCGCAATGAGGTTAAGCTTTTTAATGGCAATGTGCGTAATGGTTTCCGTCATTCCGTAAGTGGCAAATATTTCTGTTTTTACTTCCTGAATTTTAAGCAACAACTCATTTGAAACCGTTCCGCTGCCAACTAAAAGTTTTTTTATTTTATGGATATCTGCCAAAGAATGGTGCAATTGCATGGGAACCATCGCAGAGAAATCGTAGATTTTATCGCTAATTTTTAACGGATTTGACGTTGGTTCTACAATATCCAAATGCCAACCCAACGTTAAAGCACGCACCAACATCATTTTCCCGGCAATATAATTTGGGGACATACACAACAAGGCTGAAGTGTTTTCTGGTAAATTAAAATAGTTGCCCGTAGCTTTGGCGCTATGTATCATATAAGTTTTTTGAAGCCGAATGATTTTCGGATTTCCTGTGGATCCTGAAGTTTTTACTTCAACAAAAGAATTCCCATCAAACCAATTCCTTAAAAAATCAGCCACATCCTCAGAAATTTCTTTGGAAAAATCGATCAATTCTTTCTTTGAATTAAATGATTTTCCCTGTAATTTAAATGCGGTATGAAATGTAATATTTTCCAATGGTTTAATCGTTTATTTGGTTTAACCGTTTAATTGTGTAATTGTTAACTAAACGCTAAATTAATTTGAGCAATTTTTTTCGTTCATTATAATTCCCCCTTCGGTGGATAGGGGGCTATAAACTCATCTTCATTAAATTCCAACGGTTTAAAAACGTGACCGGTTAATTTTTCTTTCCAGTTGGTCCAACCATATTTTTTTGAAAACAACAGCAAAATCAGTGGATACAATATGAATACAGGCACAAACATTTCCCAATCAATGGAAGGTTCTGAAATATCCACCAATAAAGCATCAGTTTGAAAAACTGTCCAGTTTGTGGTGACCAACACTGCCGCAACAACATTGTTTGCCGCGTGAAAACCCAAAGCCAGTTCCGTGCCTTCATCCATTAGGGTAAAAATCCCAAGAAGTAGGCCTGTTCCAATATAATAGACCATCATAAACCAGCCCAACTTCTCCACTTCCGGATTTAATCCGTGCAACAAACCAAAGATGGCGGAAGTTAAAATGAGCGCCACAAATGAATTCTTGAACCAGGTTCCAAATCCCTGCATTAAATAGCCCCGAAACAACAATTCTTCCATGCTGGTTTGGATGGGCAAAAATAAAAACGATATAAGCAATAAGGTAAAAAACGGAATAGGTTTAAAATTCCACACATAATCTTCGGGCGCCATAAAATAGCCAATAGCCACCATAAAAAGACCAACAATTGCCCAAACTGAAAACGCATAGAAAACACGTTTCCAATCCACTTTTTCCCTGCTGGTAATCAGGGTCACTATTTTTCTTTTATGAATCAGTTTTATGCCCAAAAACAAGGACATCAAACCGAACAAAAAAGTAGCGATGACTAATAGTAGATACAAATTTGCATTAATTCCCATATCCGCAAAATTGGTGTTGGCTGCCAACATAAGCGTTTCCAAATCACCTGCATAAATGTAGGCGACAAGGGATAAAGGAACAATTCCTAAAATTTGCCAGCCGAAAAAAAGCAACATTAATGTAAACAGGTAAGCAGTCCAATCGTTGTTTCCTTTATATGCTTGTTGTATAAATTTCATAGTTATAATTTAACGTTCCACTTTATTTTGTTGCTGTAATGTAAATTTTCGCCTTTGACCTCGAGCGGACTTTCAAAATTATTGGTAAACAAACTTCCGGTTCCCAAGCCTTGCGGCAGGTTGTTTTTTAAGGTGTAAGTCCATTGCGCAATGGCGTTTAATCCAATATTGCTTTCCAGAGCCGAGGTAATCCACCAGCCAATATTTTGATTTTCAGCATACTGAATCCATTCTTCGCTGCCTTTAAATCCGCCCACCAAACTTGGTTTCAAAATTATGTATTGCGGTTTTATTGTTTGCAGCATTTCCTGCTTCTGCGTACCACCAAAAACGCCGATTAATTCCTCATCCAAGGCAATAGGCAATGGTGTTTTTGAACACAATTCTGCCATTTCATCAATTTGCCCCTGTTTTATGGGCTGTTCAATGGAATGAAGTTCTAAATCCGACAATCTTTTTAGTTTTTCCAAAGCTTCTGACGGAAGAAAACCGCCGTTCGCATCAACCCTGATTTCAATTTCTTCCGAAGAAAATTCCCTTCTGATGCTTTTCAGCAGCGAAATTTCCGATTCAAAATCTATCGCGCCAATTTTTAATTTGAGGGTTGAAAAACCTGCATTTAATTTTTCCTTGATTTGTTGCCTCATAAACGCTTCAGTTCCCATCCAAATTAAACCATTTATTTTTATGGCATCTTCAGATTTGGTAAATTTTGAAGGAAACAATTCAAACGGATTTTCACTTTTTACCGCTAAAAAAGCCTGTTCCAATCCGAATTGAATGGAAGGAAATTCTATGAGCTCTTGCAATAATTCATCAATATTTCTATCGATATTTTGGCAAAGCCAAGCTAGCTTATCTTCATAATCTTCGCGATCATCAACGCTCAATCCTTTAAAAACAGCGCATTCTCCATAACCAATTTTATCCCCATCAACCATTTTTAAAAAATAGGTTTCCTTGGTATGCAAAACACCTCTTGAGGTGCCGCTTGCCCGTTTAAAATTCAGGATATATTTTTGAAAAAATGCTTTCATCTGTTTATATTTTATTTTTTATTTATTGGTACAGATGCAGCCTGCCTGCCGGACAGGCAGGTTCGCCATTGATCATTTCTGTGTGTATCAAAATTTGTTATGGCTCGTTTCATCTGTTTAAATTTTATTTTTTATCGGTAACAGATGCTGCCTGCCTGCCGCAGGTAAATTCGCCATTGATCATTTCTGTGTGTATCAAAATTTGTTATGCTCGTTTCATCATATTATTAAATGCGAAAGATACAAAATTTGAAAATTTATTTTATATTGCTAAAAGAAATAAAAACTGTTTTATGGAACTGCCGCAAATACCGAATTTAATTTATTACGCGATTCCTTTTTTTATCCTGACAGTGATTATTGAAGGCATTGCCATTTTCAAAAAAAATCCTGAAAGCTACAATATCAAAGATACTTTTGCTTCTTTATCTATGGGCGTTGGCAATGTTTTGGTCAATTTATTAAGCAAATTGATGGTGGTTTTTGTGATCACTTTTTTATATGAAAATTTTAGGTTGGCAACCATTCCTTTTGTTTGGCGGGCTTGGTTATTGATTTTGTTTGCCGACGATTTTTGCTATTATTGGTTTCATAGAATTGGGCACGAAAGTCGTTTTTTTTGGGCATCGCACATCATTCATCATTCCTCGCAAAAATACAATTTAAGCACCGCTTTGCGCCAAACTTGGACGGGAGGATTTTTCAGTGTTGTTTTTTATCTGGCCTTGCCTTTATTGGGTTTTCATCCATTGATGATTTTTACGCAAATGTCTGTCAGTTTAATTTATCAATACTGGATTCATACCGAATTAATTGGCAAAATGCCCCGTTGGTTTGAAGCCGTTTTCAACTCGCCATCGCACCATCGGGTGCACCATGGATCAAATCCGTTGTATCTTGACAGAAATTATGCAGGAATTCTCATTATTTGGGACCGGTTATTTGGCACTTTTCAGCCTGAATTAAAGGAAGAAAAAGTTGTTTATGGATTGCATGCAAACATTAACACCTACAATCCCCTAAAAATTGCTTTTCACGAATGGATTGCTGTATTTAAGGATGCTTTTTCAGCAAAAACTTCTTTAGCAAAAAAACTTAACTATTTCATTAAACCGCCGGGTTGGAAACACGACGGCTCTGGATTGCTTTCTGAAGATTTAAGAAAAGAATGGCTTTTGGATCAACAAAAAAATGCTTCCATAAATTAGAATTAAAACTAAAAATTGTTTGCCTATAATTTTAAACTGTCGCCAATTTCAAGCAAAATAAGTTCTTTTTTTGCTTTGGCAAACTTTTCAAAAGCAGCTTTATGGTCTATTTTAATGTAGCCAAAAGTGTCAAAATGAACGCCCAAAACTTTGTTGCAGCCCAAAAATTTAGATGCGATAATAGCTTCATCCAAACCCATCGTAAAATTATCGCCAACAGGTAAAATTGCCAAATCGAGTTCACCAATTACTTGGGGAATTAATTTCATATCATAAGTTAACGCGGTATCGCCGGAAATATAGATGCGGTGATGGCTGGTTTCTATAACAAAACCGCCCGGTTGTCCGCCATAACTTCCGTCGGGAAAAGAACTGGAATGAACGGCGTTTGTATAATGTACCGTTCCAAAATCAAAAGTCCATTTTCCTCCGTGGTTCATAGGATGCCCTTTAATTCCTTTGTTGCCGAAATAGGTGACAATTTCAAAATTGGAAATTACTGTGGCGCCGGTGCGTTTTGCAATGGCTTCAACATCCAAAATATGATCCTGGTGGGCGTGGGTTATTAAAATATAATCGGCCCGTAATTTGTTGATGTCGATGTTTTTTGCCAATTCATTGCCGGTAATAAAAGGATCAATCAACAATGTTTTGTCTTTTGTTTCGATACTTAAACTTGAGTGGCCTAAAAAAGTGATTTTCATAATGAGATTTTGTTAGATGATACCCTGCAATTTAATAAAATAAATCCATAAAAAAACCACGAAAAACTAATTTTCCGTGGTTTCAAACAAACAAATATTAAAGTTATGAATTAAAATTGATACTTGACGTAGGCAGTGAAATTTCTGCCAGTTTCATAAATACGTCCTGCGGAAGTATTTGAATTTTGGTAAGAATAGTTTAAATGTTCATAATAGGCCTTGTCAAAAATATTCAATACGGCAAATCCGATTGAAAAATTATCGAACGGCGTTACTCCAGCCCTTAAATCCATGGTTCCGAAACCCGGGGTTTTTTCTTCCATGAATGAAGCTGAAACCCGGTTTTGTTTCGCCACCAATCTCGAATTTAATGCGATCCAAAATTTATTTTCTTCAAACTTAACGCCCAAATTTGCCATAAGAGGCGGAATTTGCGCCAATGGCTCGTCCAAATCTTCATTTTGGGCACGGGTATAGGAAAGTTCAGAAGTAAATGACAATTTATCGGTTGCGCGCACCTTAAAATTAAACTCGAATCCGGTTTGTGATGCTTTATCAATATTGACAAATTGTTTCGCATAAACCGGCGGCGCAGTTGGCATAAATTTTCTGGGAATATTTGTGTTCACAACACCATAAATATAATCTTCCAAGAAGGAATGAAATACTGAAGCGCCCACTTCAAATGATTCAAATTTCTTTGAAAAAGACAGTTCAATTTGGTTGTTTATTTCAGGTTTTAGATTTGGGTTTCCAACATATTCATAAGGATCTACGCCAACATTAAAATGATTGATAAAACGTTCTGTCATTGATGCCGTTCTGATGCCCCTTCCAACAGCAAATTGCGCTTGAAATCCGTCTTTTTGGTATTTTACGGAAGCATTTCCGCCGATATTAACTTCAGTATCATCTTTAATTTCGCCGCCATACAACGCTTCAAAATCGGGTGCAGGATCATTAAGTTTTGCTGAAATAAAATCGGCCCTGACGCCTGCAGTAATCGTGGTGTAATCTGCAACTTTTATTTTTTCTTCGGCAAAAACACCGATATCATTTAAATCGGCATCCTGCCAAACTTTATCCGTAAAAGTCATAGGCATTGGCAACACATTTCCGTTCATTATTTTCACAATTCGCGTTCTGTCCCCTTTTCTGTTCAGCAAATTGGCATCAACGCCGGCAAACAATTTTGAATTGCCGGAAGTATTAAACACCATTTCTGCCTTACCGCCGTAAGTAAAAGATTCCACAGGCGATTTTGAATTGGTTGCCATAAAACTGGGACGATTTTCGTTGGTCATTAAATGATCCACATTAGAATAAAAAGCCTTAAAAGTAAAACTGCTTATTTTTTCTGAAATATTATTGAGTTTATAATCAATTCCTGCCAAAAAACTATCATCGTAAGGCGAATCCATCGCCAAGCCTGCATGGTCAATATCGCGCGCAAAAGATTGTCTCCAGCTGAATTGCAAACGTTGGTTATCGGTTGGATTTACACCAACTTTAACGGAATAATCCGTTGTTCTGAAAGACGATTGCACCTCATCGCCATTTCCATCCGTATAATCGCCAAAATCACGATAAGAACCATTTAGCTGGACATCAAATTTCTTGGCTACATAAACCAATGAAGCGCCATTTACCAAATTTTGGCCGTTGGTTTCATAACCGCCTTCAATGCTTCCGTGAAAACCAAGTTCGTTTTTTGACGGATTTTTGGAGACTAAATTGATGATTCCGCCAAAATTTTGTCCAAACCGAACTGTAAAAGGTCCTTTTACAATTTCAATTTTTTCTATTTCCTCCGGAATTACGTGCGTTGTGATTGGGTCCATCCTGCTCGGACAGGCATTTATTATTTTCATGCCGCCATCATACTGAACATTTAACTGTTCATATTTGAAAGAACGGAATACCGGTTCGGAAGCATAAGCGCCGCGCTTTACAATGGCAAAACCCTGAATGTCTTTAAACAAATGCCCGACACTTCTTGGCTGGCTAACCATTTTTTCGGTATCGGTAATTACGGTAGATTGAGAAATATCCCTAAAAGGATTTGCATCCACAATAATTTCACTTAAATCTATTTGTGCCGATTGCATTTTAACCAACATTTCATTTTGCAATTCCACAACAATGGTTTTAAAACTGATATGGGAGATTTCTGCTTTTTCGCCACTTTCCGCCTGAATGGAAAATTCACCTTTTGCATCGGAAACGGTCACTGATTTATTTTTAAGCGCTTTAATGGTTGCGTATTCTATCGGATTGCCGGTTTCCTCCGATACAATTTTACCGCTTATCACAACCGATTGCGAATAGGCTGTTGCAACGCTAAACATTGCCAATAAGATTCCAATAATAGTATTTTTCATTTGATAATTTCGTTTTGATATTTGTTTTTTTCAACCCAATGATTTATCCGAATCCATATATATTAATTGATCGGAATTAGCCCAAAATTACCATTCATCAAAAAAAAGATAAATGCTAAATTTTAAGCTTTTCAATAAATTGTTAAAGCATGATATTAATTAATTCAACTATTCGAAAATCCAGAATAGACCTAATTGGCCAAAAAATTCAGATTTTAAAATACACCGAATTAAGTGCCGATTTACAGCACCATCATTTCAATAAAATAAATTAAATAAAAGCTTAACAGATAAGTCAGGAAATGAATTGAGGCGGTTTGAATAAAGAAATATAGAAATCTTGTGAAGTGTATTTATTAACAAAAAATCTATGCGAATATTTTTCGTCGAATTTTTTAATATTATAAGAAAATTGGCCTAAAGGAGTAACCGGATATTTTTCAAAATCAATTTGCGGAATGGTAGATTTATGGTCGTGATCGTTATGATTTGCTTTGTTCAGTTGTTTTTCCAAATAACACTTTCCATTACACTCCAAATAAGGTTTGTCCCTGTTTTCACAAAGCACATTGGCTATATAATCATAATTGGCATAATACTCCATGAGCGGAACCAACGGACGCACCATGGCCAGCAAATAAAGCAGGTAAAAAAATATGCCGAAAAATTGATTTTTCATTATAAATTATAAACAGGACAAATGTATCTTTTATTTTTTTGTTTAAAAGTGACAAAAATCACTTTAAGCAGCTACAAATGTACCGAACCCAAATAATATAGCAAACAAAAAAGTGCTTAGCGCCAATTTTTTTAATTCAGGATCCAAAAGTAAGGGTCTTTTATTGCGATAAACCACCAAAAAATGTTTTCCAATTGGAATATAGGCCAGCAAAAATAAGAATTGATGCCAGGATTTGTAAAAAATAATTGAATACAATGCGGCAAACAAAAATGAAGCAATCAACAAATAATAATGGTAATATTTGGCAAACTCCACGCCAATTTTGACCACAATCGTATTTTTACCCGATTTTGCATCGGATACGCTGTCGCGCATATTGTTTAAATTTAATACACCAACACTCAAAAAACCAATGGAAAAGGCCGGCAAAAAAATGGCGACATTCAACTGTTTTGTGAACAAATAATAACTGCCGCAAACACTTAGCAATCCAAAAAACAGGAATACGAAGAAATCCCCAAATCCGCTATATCCATAAGCTTTATGGCCCATAGTATATTTTACGGCAGCGGCGATGCTTGCAATTCCCAGCACAAAAAACACCAATAAGTTTACAAAATCGTCTTTGCCAAAAGCAATATAAATAAGTAAAATAGCAATAAGTAAAGTAATTGCACTTGTTATTTTAATGGTTTTTAACAATTGTTCCGGTGAAATTTCTCCGCTTTGAATGGCGCGTTTAGGCCCAATTCTATCTAAATTATCCGTTCCTTTAACGCCATCGCCATAATCGTTGGCGAAGTTAGAAATAATTTGAAAACCAACTGTGGTTAACAAAGCCAGCGCGCAAATAACCCAATTAAAATACCCTTGGGAGGCGGACAAAAAACTGCCGACAATAATCCCTGAAATGGACAATGGCAGCGTTCTTAGGCGAGCGGCTTTTATATAGATTTTAAACATGGTGCAATTTTTTCAAAAGCTATTTTATAAATCTTCGGCGTTGGCAATTAATTCGGCAATGTCCAACACCTGAACGCTTGCTTCTTGATCTTTAGCTTTTATGCCGTCTGTGATCATCGTATTGCAAAATGGACAACCTGTGGCTATAATATTTGGTTTAGTTTCTAAGGCTTCTTCCGTGCGTTCCACATTAATTTCTTTATTTCCTTTTTCGGCATCTTTAAACATTTGCGCCCCGCCGGCGCCACAACAAAGTCCGTTTGTTTTGCAACGCTTCATTTCAACCAATTCCGCTTCCAATTTTTCAATCAGCAAACGTGGCGCTTCGTAAATATCGTTTGCACGGCCCAAATAACAAGGATCGTGAAATGTGATGCGTTTTCCTTTAAATTTCCCTCCTTCGATGGTGATTTTTCCTTCATCCAACAAAGATTTTAAAAATTCGGTATGATGCAACACTTCATATTTTCCGCCCAATTCAGGATATTCATTTTTTAGGGTGTTAAAGCAATGAGGACAAGCTGTTACAATTTTTTTGACTTCATAGGCATTCAAAACCTCAATATTGGTCATCGCCTGCATTTGAAACAAAAATTCATTTCCGGCCCTTTTAGCAGGATCGCCGGTGCAACTTTCTTCTGTACCCAAAACGGCAAACTGTACATTTGCCTTGTTTAAAATTTTTACAAAAGCTTTCGTGATTTTTTTTGCTCTGTCGTCAAAACTTCCGGCGCATCCAACCCAAAATAAAACATCTGGTTGAATACCTTGTGCGGTCATTTCAGCCATTGTAGGTACATTCATAAGTCTGCTTTTTAAATATTTATGTTACTATTCATGCTGACCATCGTCAAACACTTGAATAGTAACTTCTTTATTGATTAAGTCGGTAAATTTACCGCGGTAACGTGTTGCTTTCACCAAATGATTGTCTATCCAATGGTAGTTTCCGCCTCTTGGCTTTCCCATCACCATTCCGTGATATTTGAATCCGTGCTTTTTAAGCCAAGTTTCTGTAATTTCACGATGCGCTTCCGTTCTTGAGGTAAAAAAGAAAATAATATGGCCTTCGTCATACCATTTATTCAACGTTTTAATCGCGTCTGGATAAGCTTCGGCCGTAACCATGCGTTCAGGTTCTTCATTGGGAATATCTTCGCCAACCGTACCGTCAATATCAATTAAATAATTTTTGATTCCTGCCGGTAAAATTGGGCTGATATGCAGACCTGCTTCCACTTTTTCGTGCAATAATTTTTCTGCATCCTCATTTTTCATGATAAAAGATTTTTATATTTTTAGCAGTAATTTATTCGTCTTTCCAATTAAGTCGGTCCATTTGATTGTATTGCCAAGGCGCCCCGTTGTTCTCAATATTTGTCATCATACTGTTCAATTCTGTTGGTGCGGCAGATTGTTCCATCACCAAATAACGGCGTAAATCGATAATAATTGAAAGCGGATCAATATTTACCGGACATTCTTCAACACAGGCATTGCAACTTGTGCAGGCCCAAATTTCTTCAGCAGTGATATAATCGTTCAACAATTGTTTGCCATCCTCAATAAATTTGCCATTTTTATCAATGTTTTTACCAACCTCTTCCAATCGGTCTCTGGTTTTCATCATAATGGCACGTGGAGACAACTCTTTTCCGGTGATATTTGCCGGACAAACAGATGTGCATCTTCCGCATTCCGTGCAAGTATAAGCATTCATCAATTGCACCCAATTCAAATCGGTCACATCACTTGCGCCAAATTTTTCTGGTGGCGCGGCATTTTCTGCAGGCGCCGCATAAGGATCGGCACTTGGATCCATCATCATTTTAACTTCATTGGTGACTGCTTCTAAGTTGTTAAACTGCCCTTTTGGTTTTAGATTTGCAAAATAAGTGTTTGGGAAAGCCAACAATATGTGCAGGTGTTTTGAATAGTACAAATAATTCAAAAATATTAAAATGCCAATGATATGTAACCACCAGGAGGTTCTTTCAATGGTGTGCACCACAGTAAAACTAGACTCTTGAAACAGGGAAGCGATGTATTGGCTTATAGGATTTCCGATATTTAAATTTTGAAAATGATTGTCGGTGGCATTCATTAAAAGGAATAACGACATTAAAACCATTTCGAAATATAAAATATTCAACGCGTCATTTTTTGGCCAGCCTTTCATTTCCTTATTCCAGAAACGAGGAATTTGCAACACCATTCTGCGCGTCCAAAAGATGATGACGGAAACCAAAACAAGGAATGCCAATATTTCGAAAGATCCAATCAAAAAGCCATAAAAACCTCCTAAAACAGAAAAAACGCGATGCGTTCCAAAAAGTCCGTCGATAATTATTTCCAGCACTTCAATGTTGATAATGATAAATCCGGCGTAAACGATGATATGCAGTATCCCGGCGATGGGGCGTTTTACCATTTTTGATTGCCCTAAAGCAATTCTTAGCATATTGTTAAAACGTTCCTTAGGTGAATCGGAACGGTCAATATTTTTGCCAAGTTTGATGTTTCTGATAATTTTTTTGCTGTTTTTCACAAAAAACCCAATTCCGATCATTAAAAGAATTGCAAATGCGATGTTATCGATATAATTCATACATTTTAGTTTTTTGCTATTTTGAATATTTTAAATTTTATATCGCAAGCTCATTGATTTTTTTACTTTTCGACCTCAATCTCTGTTTCAGGCACATAAGCTTTTTCCTTTTTTCCGAATAAAGAGAAATGAACAAAACGTTTTGGGTGCAATTTCATTTCGCGCAACAACTCGTCCAGTTCTTTTGAAGCACTTGTTAGGTTATTGTACATTTCTTCATCTTTCAACAATTTGCCCAAAGTTCCTTTTCCCGATTCTGCATTTGCTAAAATGCCGTTTAAACTATTCACGGTAGTTTCCAAATTTTTAATGGTTGCGCCCAAGTTTGAATTTGCCAAAGAATCTGAAAGTTTTGCAAAATTATTGGTCATTAACTCAGCGTTGGTTAATGTGTTGCCAATTTTAACTTTATTGGTCGCCACCATTTCATTAACTGATTTTGAAATGGCATTAAAGTTTGAAATTGTTGCATTTAACTCGGCAATGCCCGATTTTAAATCGGCCTTGGTTTTGGCATCCATAATTTCATTGATGCCAACCAATACGGAATCCGCGCTTACAACAGCTTTTCCAACTTTTTCGAAAAGTGGTTTTAAGTTTTCTGAAACTGAAGCAATCACATCCGCTTCAATTTCGCCTTTGAAAAAGTCGCCCGGTTTTGCAGTTTCTCCTTCATAGGAAGGAACAAGCGCCAAAGATTTTCCGCCCATTAAACTGGCGCTATAAATTCTGGCAATGCTGTTTTTTGAAAATTCCAAATTGGTTTCAACACTAAATTCTACCGTTAACCAACCACGTTTGGCAGGATCCGGATTAAAATTTATTGCAATCACTTTTCCAACTTCCAAACCATTTAATGTGACAATGCTCGCTGTATTTAAACCTTGCACATTGCTATATTCCGTAAAATAAGTTTTTGAAGCGGCATCAAATAAATTTTGGCCTTTCAGGTAATTATAACCCCATATAAATAAGGCAATTACGGCTATGGCGACAACGCCTGTTTTTAACTCTCTGGTAATTTTCAAATCAATTCAATTTATTTGGGCAATATTACTAATTATTTTTGGGAGTACTTTAAAAACACGTTATGATTTTTTAAAAACATCCTCAACCGGTATTTTTTTTCCATTTTCAAATGCCACAATAAAAGCAGAGGTAAATCCTTTGGATATGGCCATTTGATGCATTTTTTTTATTTCAGTGTAATCGGATGTATTGCCAAAATAATATTTATAGCCATTGTCAACTTTTACGCGTTCCACATTGCTGAGCCCTTTAAAATTATTGGGCCTAGTTTCCAATTTATGGGAACCTGAGGCAATTTGCACTTTAAATTCAATATTGTTAAAAATATTGCTCGCATCACTGGTGGTTGATGCGTTGCTTTTTGACCCTGTGTTGGTTTCATTTTTGGCAATGATGGTGTTATTGCCCACCGTATTTAATGTTAGCTGCTGAATGTATTTTAAAATATCTGAAGAAATTGATTTAGAATATTTGCCCTGTCCGCTTTCTGAATTTAAAAAACTGCCTTCAACGGCATTCGTTAAAAAACCTGTTTCAATTAAAACACTTGGCATATAAGTTTGATGCAAAACCACAAAACCTGCCTGTTTAACGCCTCTGTCCAATAAATTTAAGTTGCTTGTCAGCCCTTCCTGAATAATGCTTGCCAGTTGAATGCTTTTGTCTAAATATTCTTCTTGCATAAGCGTTAAACCAATTACGGAATCGGGAGAATTAGGGTCAAATCCCTTATATTTCATTTCATAATTGTCTTCCAGTAAAATAACAGAGTTTTCAGCTTTAGCGACTTCAAAATTCTGACGATTTACATGCGTTCCCAACACCCAGGTTTCAGAACCGGATGCTTGTGAATTGTGCGCATTGCAATGGATGGAAACAAACAAATCTGCATCTGCTTTATTGGCAATTCTTCCGCGCTCCCATAAATCAACAAAAACATCTGTTTTTCTCGTGTAAACAACCTTAATGCCTCTTTCTTTTTCCAATATTTCGCCAACCTGTAAAACAATTTTCAAGGCGATATCTTTTTCTTTGGCCTGATTGTGCCCAACCTTGCCCGGGTCTTTGCCCCCATGTCCGGCGTCCAAAACAACAATAAATTCCTTTTTTTGAGCAATAATCGAATGATTATTAAATAGAAACGCCATAAAAAACACTAAAAATAGACTGTGCTTCATTGTCATTTTATTTTTAATTAAGAGTTGTGAGTTCATCAATAATTTTAGTTATTTTTGGCAACTGATATTTGTGTTTCAAATATTAAGCCATACATTTACAACCAATCAATAATGTGGTTGATTATTTAGGAAGCTAATGTAAAAAAACTTATGCTATCAACCCAATTTAAAAGACATTTTTATAAAAAATTCATTATTAAAACACCTTGTAAAAATAGCCATTTTTTATTTTTGCTGATAGTGATTTTCAGTATTGTCAATTTTAACGCTTACGCTCAAGAAATTAAGGAAAAATCTGCCGAAAATTTGAAGGTTAAGCCTAAAGATACCGTAATAACTCCATTAAAAGATTCCTTGGCCATAAAATCAAAGGATTCTTTATCCATAAAACCAAAAGATTCCATAGCCAAACCAAAAGAATTTCTTGAAAGTATTATTGTCCATAATGCGGATAGTTTGATACGTCAAGATATGAAAAACAAAAAAATATTATTATATAAAAACGCGCACATCAATTATAATGACATTGACTTAACAGCAGGTTTTATTGAAATAGACAACAATACCAACATTATTACCGCCAAGGGAATTAAAGACAGCATTGGAAGCTATTCTCAGCGCCCGATTTTTAAACAGGGCTCTGAAGAATCTACCCAAGATACCATAAAATTCAATTTCAAAACCGAAAAAGCGAAGATTTGGGGATTAAGAACGGAACAGCAAGGGATTATTATTAGAGGGGAAGTGAGTAAAAAACACAATGATTCGGTGGTTTTTATAGAAAACATAAAAATTACCACTTCTGAAAAAGAAAACCCCGATTATTATATCGATATCAAAAAAGCAAAATTCATTCAAAATAAAAAATTGGTGGCAGGCACCAGTCAGTTAGTTATTGCCGATGTTCCCACGCCAGTTATATTGCCTTTTGCTTATGTGCCTTTAACCAAAGGGAGAACTTCGGGGGTTTTAATGCCCACTTGGGGTGAAAATAACAGGCAAGGCTATTTTTTACAGAATGGCGGCTATTATTTTGTGATCAACGACAATTTCGATTTGGCTTTGCTGGGAGACGTTTACACCAATGGAAGTTGGGGTTTTAGGGCAGAATCGGGCTATGCGAAGCGCTACCGTTTTTCGGGAAAATTTGATTTTAAATATGAAAACTTAGTGACGAGCCTTAAAGGTTTTGAGGATTATTCTAAAGGAACTAATTATAACATTAGATGGAATCATTCACAAGACACAAAAGCAAGTCCAAATTCCAGATTTTCAGCTTCCGTAAATTTAGGGAGCAGCAAGTATTACAGGGAATCGCTTAATGAATACAATACCAACGCATTTTTAACAAACAACTTAAGTTCATCCGTTTCCTATTATAAAAAGTTTGTGGGAACACCTTTTAATATGTCTTTGTCCGTTACGCATTCGCAAAACACGAATACGGAAGAAATAGCGATGACACTTCCGTCTTTGCAGGTTAATATGGATCGGGTTTATCCTTTTACGGGTAAAAACGGCGCTAAAACAAATGCGCTTCAAAAAACGGGATTGAGTTACTCTATGAAAGCTGACAACAGAATAAATACGAAGGATGAATTTTTCTTCAAAAAAGAAATGTTTGAAGATGCCAAATCTGGGATACAACACACAGCCTCCTTAAATACAAATATGAAGGCTTTAAAGTTTTTTACGCTTTCGCCAAGTTTGAATTATAAAGAAGTTTGGTATTTTAACCAACTTAACAAAACTTATGATGTTGTAAATAATAAAATTGTCACAGATACAGTAAGTGGTTTTAATGCATTTAGGGAATACTCGGGAGCAGTCTCCTTATCAACCACTTTTTACGGAATGTTTAAATTTAAAAAAGGAAATATTGAGGCCATACGTCACGTTGTAAGGCCAAGCGTTTCCTATAGTTACCGACCTGATTTTAGCAGTTACAATGACATCGTCCAAAAAAGCGCGGACCCAACCGATTTTCTGGAATATTCTCCTTTTCAAAATGGAATATACGGAAGTCCGGGAACTGGGATTTCAAACAGTTTAAATTTTTCATTGGACAATAATTTAGAAGCAAAAGTCAGAAAGAAAGATTCAACCGAAACTGAAGCCAAAAAAATAATTTTACTGAACAATTTAAATTTTAACACCAGCTATAATATGGCAGCCGATTCTTTAAAATGGAGTCCGGTGAGCGTAAATGCCGGCACCAAACTTTTTAAAGACCAACTAAGCCTAAATGTGAGGGCAACTTTGGATCCTTATGCCATAGATGTAAACGGCAAGAAAATTAATACTTTTAACATCAATAACGGTGGAAGTTTATTCCGACTTACAAATGCGGGCGTCACCATGAATTATTCCCTTTCTAGTAAAAAAGATGATAAAGGCAAAAAGACTGCGGATGAAAAAAATGCACAGGATAACAACTCTGAAGGCATTTTCGGCGAAGATTTAGATGCTTCCAATGAGCAGCTGGACAATAAAGAATCTGATAAAAATAAGGTTAAAGAAACCAAACTTTATCAATCAAAAATACCTTGGACTTTACAATTGGCCTATTCCTTAAATTATAGCAATAACAATAGAGAGCAAGAAATTTCTTCCAACTCGCTTATGTTTTCAGGAGACATTGAATTGACGCCAAAATGGAATGTTGGCGTTTCATCGGGATATGACATAAAAAGTCAGGGATTTACCTATACACAATTACGATTTTCTCGTGATTTGGACAGTTGGAAACTTAATTTTAACTGGGTTCCTTTTGGTGAAAGACAAACCTATTACTTTTTTATTGGGGTAAAATCGTCTATGCTTAGCGATTTAAAATACGATAAACGTCAGGTTCCCGACAGAAGGTTGTTTTAAAGCCCCCTAACCCCCAAAGGGGGAAAATATTGAATAGTAAAATTAAAAGTTCCTTATAATATAATTCTAATCTCAAATCAAACTCCCTTTCCTTCGGAAAGGGCTGGGGATAGGATTAAAAATTAAAATTATAAATTATGAAAAAAATAATTAACACCATCAACGCTCCTGCACCGGTTGGACCATACAATCAGGCGGTATTGGCAGGAAACACTTTATACACTTCAGGTCAAATTGCCATCAATCCCAAAACTGGGGAATTGGTTACCAACAATATTGAAGATGAAACCAAGCAGGTAATGGAAAACTTGAAAATTGTTTTGGCTGAAGCCGGAATGAATTTTGAAAACGTGGCAAAAACCACCATATTTATCAAGAATATGAACGATTTTTCAAAAATGAATGCTGTTTACGGCAAGTATTTTGTTGCCGGCAATGAGCCTGCACGCGAAACTGTAGAAGTTGGTAACTTGCCTAAGTTTGTGAATGTTGAAATCTCTATGATTGCCGTTAAATAGATTTTATCAATCTTTCAGCAGTTGCCGGATTTGTTGCCAATGGCACATCATGAACATCGCACAAACGCATTAACATGGCAATATCCGGTTCGTGAGGATGCATTCCCAGTGGATCTCTGAAAAAGAAAACCATATTTGTTTTTCCTTCTGCAACACGCGCCGCTATTTGCGCATCGCCTCCAAAAGGGCCCGATAAAAATTTCAACACTTCAAATCCGGCCTTTTCGGCATGTTTACCTGTTGTGCCCGTTGCCACCAACTTAACATTTTTAGCTGTTAAAATAGCTTTGAAATCCATTAAAAACTGAATCATTTCGGCTTTTTTGCCATCGTGTGCTATAATTGCTATTTCCATATTTCAAGAAATTATTTTTATTCTAAGGATGAAGCGTATTCAATCAATTCAACAATTTTGGTTGCATAGCCAAATTCGTTATCGTACCAGGAAATAATTTTATAAAAATTTGGATTGAGTTCCAATCCGGCTCCTGCATCAAAAACAGAAGTTCTTGGCTCCGAAACAAAATCTTGTGAAACAACCTCATCTTCGGTATAACCCAAAATTCCCTTCAATTCATTTTCCGAAGCTTTTTTCATGGCGTCTTTAATTTCTTGGTAAGAAGTTTGCTTTTCCAAACGAACCGTTAAATCCACCAAGGATACATCAGCAATCGGAACTCTTATTGCCATCGCCAACAATTTACCCTGCAATTCGGGCATAATTTTAGTGACCGCTATTGCCGCATTTGTGGTGGTTGGAATCATATTGTTTAAGGCAGATCGTCCTCTTCGCCATTGCTTTTCAGGGCCGTCAACTGTTTTTTGGCTTGCGGTTGCTGCATGAACGGTGGTTACAATCCCTTCAATAATACCAAAATTTTCATGCAATACTTTGGCAATTGGCGCCAAACAGTTTGTGGTGCATGAAGCATTTGAAAAAATAAGTTCATCTTTGAAAAGTTTGGTATGGTTTACGCCCATTACAAACATTGGCGCATTGTTGGATGGTGCCGAAATCACCACTTTTTTTGCACCGCCTTTAAGGTGTAAAGCCGCTTTTTCCCTATCCGTAAATAATCCTGTAGCTTCAATGACATAATCGGCTTCAACTTTTCCCCATTGAATATCTTCCGGATTTTTTTCGCCGGTAACCCGAATGGGTTTGCCGTTTACAAACATGGTTTTGTCTTTTACCTCAATGGTTCCTTTAAAGCGTCCGTGAACCGAATCGTATTTTAACAAATAGGCCAAGTGGTCAATATCAAGCAAATCGTTTATGGCAACTATTTCTATGTTTTCTTTATTGATTGCGGATCTGAAAGCAAGTCGTCCTATTCTTCCAAATCCATTTATTCCAACTCTAATCATTCAATTTAAATTGCTGTTAATCTTCAAATTTCGCAACACTTACTTTTTATTATATTTACAAAAAGCAAAAGTTGCCCAAATAAGAGATTGTTATTTTTTTTACGTTAAATGGACATAATATCACTAACGCGCAATAATTCTTTGTCTATTTCATGGCGGCCTTTCACAGCTTTTTTCAGCTCGGTGGTTTCAACTTCATTATTGATTAAACCCACCATTAAGTTGGATTTGCCATCCAATAACAACTCAACGGCCTTTACGCCTAACCTGCTCGCCAAAACACGGTCAAAACAGCTTGGAGAACCGCCTCTTTGCATATGGCCCAACACAGAAACCCTGACTTCATATTGCGGTAAATTTTCTTCCACATAATCGGCCAGTTGAAATACATTTTTCCCTATTTTATCGCCTTCGGCCACCACCACAATACTTGATGATTTTCCTGAACGTTTACTTCGTTTCAATGATTCAAGCAACCGGTCTAAACCTAAATTTTCTTCGGGAATTAAAATTTCCTCCGCTCCAGCTCCAACGCCTGCATTTAAGGCTATAAACCCTGCATCACGGCCCATAACCTCCACAAAAAATAACCGATTGTGGGAACTCGCCGTGTCTCTAATTTTATCTATTACCTGAACAATTGTGTTTAAAGCAGTGTCGTATCCAATGGTATAGTCGGTTCCGAAAATATCATTGTCAATGGTGCCCGGAATTCCAATCAAAGGAATTTTATATTCCTTGTTAAACACTATTCCGCCATTAAAAGTTCCGTCTCCCCCAATTAATATCAACGCATCAATTTCTGCATTTTTGAGCTGGTAATAGGCTTTTTCTCTTCCTTCTTTTGTTCTGAATTCCGCTGAACGATCGGTTTTTAGTATGGTTCCTCCCCTGTTTATGATATTGCTCACGTGACGTGCAGAAAGCGGTTCAAAATCGCCTTCAATCATTCCCTGATAACCTCTGTAAATACCCACACAATCAATTTTATAATAAGTGCAAGCCCTCACTACTGCCCTAATCGCTGCGTTCATTCCCGGAGCATCGCCACCGGAAGTCATTAATCCTATTTTTTGTATTTTGTTTCCCATAAAGCGAAAGTCAAAATTATGATTATATTTTGATTGAAAATTGTTTTATGATTGTTATTGCCAATGATGATTGCTTACCATAAATTGACCGGATAAACACCACTGTCTTTTAATTTTTGAATTTCTGAAGTCACATATTCCTTATCTTGTTTATAAGTAACCCCAAACCAGCGTGCATCAGATTTTAACACTTTCATAGTTGCCAATTTATTGACAATTATATGGTTGATAACCAGCGGGATAAAAAACTCGGCTTTTGGTTCTTTATAATTTTTTGCCAGAAATTCTTCAAATAAAGATTCAGATAATTCGAAGTATTTTGGTGTAAATCCGAAGAAATTCATGGACACTATAGTTTCTTCTGAAATTGGAATTAATTGCTCATTTTCATCTTTATACATCAATTCCCTATTCACTTTTTCAATATGTGTTCTTTCGGTAACGCCTGTTAAAAAATCATTTTCATCTACGCTGCATTCGCCTCTTGAAACTGAACCAAAATCGGAAATGGTGTTTTTTAACACATAACCCATCATATTAAAATCGGTTGATTCCTTTTCCATTTTTTTCAAGGATTCAGCCTCCACTTTAAAAGCCTCGCTTCCGTAAAAATCATCGGCATTGATAACCGCAAAATTTTCTTTTACCGCATCTTTGGCCATTAACAATGCATGACCGGTTCCCCAAGGTTTTTCGCGATTGTTATCCCTATATTTTTCAGGGATATTTTCCAATTCCTGAAAAACGTATTCCACTTCAATTTTACCCGCCAATTTTTTATCGAAAAACGCCTTAAAATCGGCTTCAATATTTTTTCTGATAATAAAAACCACTTTGCCAAATCCTGCCCGAATGGCGTCATATATTGAAAAATCCAGAATAGTGTCTCCTTGTTCTGAAAATGTGTCCAATTGTTTTAATCCCCCGTAACGGCTGCCTACTCCTGCAGCCAAAATTACCAATGTTGGTTTATTCATTTTTCTTCTTTTTTTTATTTTTAAAATCTAATATTTTATCAATTTTTTCGACTGTGTCAATTGGTTTTAAAGCATCTACCGGATTTTTCTTTTTTCTTCGTAACCCTAATTTTTGAAGCAATTCATTGCCGTTATCAAAATCTATTTGATATGACAAACCTACCCCTTGGGTATATCCTTCTTCTTCTTCAGAATATTGAATTTCATTTTGGCGGTTGAATACTGATGATCGCAAAGTTCCTTCTTCATTCAATAAAAATTCAACATTCACTTCTCCAATAATGTTGGTTTGGTTGCTGGCGCCCATAGGTACGCCCACCTTTCCGTTAACAATTATTCTGTCATTTATCTGATAATCCAAAGCGATAGCCAATTGGTCTTCAATATTTAAATTGTCCACTTTGCCTCTTTCTCCAACGGTATATTCAGGTCTCAGTTTAAAACGATTTTCGGCCTGGTTAAAAATATTGTCGAAGGCATTTGAAAGAATATCGAAACCGGTTCCATACAAAGCGGTATTGCTGTTAACGCTAATATCACTTTCATTATAAAAACTCCCTGAAATCAGCAACGAAATAAATTGAACCGTTTTATTGTTTAAATTGTCGCTGTTTAACCTAAATGCCAGCTCTGAAGCCACTGTTGAACTCGCATTTGGAATTTCAATATCAAATTCTCTTTGGGTATTAAATAATTCTCCGGAAAAACGGGTAACCAAATCAATGGGAATCTTTCTGCTTGAGGAAATATTGTCCAATAATGAACTCGGATTTGCCGATACGCGGTAAACAGCTTCAATATTAATATCGGCCGTTAACGGATCACCGTTCCAAGAAATGCTTCCGCCCCTTTTCACAATAAAGGGTTTATTGATAAATCCGCCATATTTGAAGTTATAAACACCATTGTCCACAATAAAATCGCCATACATTTCAAACTTGTCCTTTGTGTCGAGCGAAATTTGCATATTTCCTGTTCCGCTTCCCCTTAAAAAACTGCCTGTTGATTTGTCTAAAACCATTTCAACAACAGCATCTTTGGTCACATCAATATTAAAATTTAGCGTAAGTCCTTTAAGTTTTTCTGAAATATATTGTCTCCTTGTTTTTTCAGTTTCTTCTGGATTGCTTTTATCCACAAAACGAATTAATTGCGAAGATTCAGCCGTTTTTACATCACTGACAGGAATTGTAAGATAGGTGCCTCTTTTTGTTTTTCCAACAACATTGATAAACAATTTATCTGTCGGCCCTTTAATGGTGGCATATCCTTCCAAAAATCCGGTGCCAAAATAAACTGAATTTTCTTTTTCAACGGTATTGAGCACCAATAAATTTTTGGTATTCACCCTTAAATCCAATCGCCATTCTTCAAAATTAGTATGGTTGATGCTTCCAACTAATTTTCCTCTTGTACTGTATTTTTTATCTTTTATTTGAACTTCTTCAAAGGAGAAAGTTTGATTTTTAAGTGCAATAACGCTGGTTCCTTCAAAATCATAATCCACGTTTAAATAAGGAAAAAACAAACCTGCCTGGTCTAAAAACAATTCGCCTTCCATTGTCGGATTGTTCAACAAACCCGTTAAATGGGCATTTCCATAGGCAAAACCCCTAATGTTTGAAAAAACATCTTGTCCCAAAGGACTAAATGCATCCAATTTAAATTCTTCGAATTCTATCTCTACGTCAATTGTTGGATTTTTAGGCGTAAAATCAAGATTTCCTATTGCTGAAAGGTTTATGGCATTGTCTCTTTCCAATGAAATATTTACCCCGTAATTTCTAAGAGAGTTTATTCCTTCAACCGCAACTTTTAAATTCCCCTGATAGGAATCGTTGATATTAAAATCTGCAATTGTAAAATCAGCCGTCGGTTTTATGATCTTATTTAACTGTTTATAATTAAGGGAACCGTTTATGACGCCTTTTAATCTCAAACTGTCGATATGAGGCGTAATATTGTCCAAATTAACATTCTCAAACTTAAAAGTTAAATCTTTTGAAATGGTATCTCTCACATTTCCAAAAAATTCAATTCTCTGGTCATTTGATGTGATTAAAAAAGGACTGATATCATATGTTTTTGTTTTGCTGTCGTACACCAACTTATTGTCAAAATTATCATCAGGATTGATGATCCATTCGGTGTCTTTAAAGTTGAAATTTGATTTTTGAAGTCCGACAACCGATTTGCTTTCATTGTTAAACGTATGAAAAAATGCCAAATCAAAACGCTCTGTATTTTTATCTCCACCTAAAAACTCCGTTCTGAAATACAAGGTGTCATTTAGGGTAATATTCACCAATTGCAATTTAGAAATATTATAATTTTTAGTATTTATTTTAGCGACCGAAAGTTGCGTATTAAACAATGGATTTTTAGTGTCGATTTGTAAATTAAGCGAATCAATGGTGTTTTTAAATGCGATAACTCGTGGTGATTTAATGTTTAACCTGAACAAATTATCATCAGAATTAATATTTCCGGCAATTGAAGTGTTGGCCGAAAGAATTACTTCCGGATAAAATACTTCCAATACTTTGTTGTGAATTTTAAATTTAAATTCCAGTTCCTGGGCAGGCGTAACCGCAAAAGGTTTGTAATTTGAATAAATGCTTCCAAGGGAATTTTTAGTTAATTTAACCAATTCCCCAAACTTAAATTTACCTTTTAAATAACCATTCACAATTTCTGTTGAATTCACAGTAATGGTCCTGATATTGCCTTCAAAAGCAGAAGTTATGTTGAAATCCGCAAAGAAGTAATTGTCTTTTTGATTCCTGTACAAAGCATTTTTAAACTCGATGGTTCCCGCTAAATCATCTAAGGTATTTCCAGAAACATTTATGTCAATGTCGCCTTTAACTTGAGAAATACTGTCGCGTTTAAAAAGATTTAAGGTGTTTAAATCCAGATAATCGATATGGGTTTTGAAATCGAAAGTGTAAATTTTTTGGGAAAAATCGGACAAGCCTTTAAATTTCAGCTTAATATTGTCATCATTCACTTCTATTTCACCATTAAAATGTTTGTTTTTTACAACACCATTAATGTCGATATTGGTATAAGTATAGCCTTTATATTGTTGTTTGGATATTTCTCCTTTTACCGAAGTGTTCATTTTTTCTAAGGTAAAGCCTTTTCCGTCTATATCGCCTTCCATAGAAAGCTGGCCAATTAAAGGATCATTTAAAATTTTACCCAATTCAAAATCAATAATTTTCACGTGGCCAAAATAAGAAGCATTGTCAATATCGCTAATGTTGGTCAGTTCTAAATCCGTAATCAGGCTGCCAATAGCAGTTTGCATCGAGATGTCGGTATTAATTAAATCTTCCGTAACATAGGCAAAGCCACTCACTGTAAATTGACCTAATTTTTGAAGTGATGAAGGCATCTTTTTTCCAAAAATGTTTGGAAGCAAAGATTTTAAATGGTCATAATTCGACGTTAATTTGGTTAAATCGGCAGCCAATGAAAATACATTTTTCTGATTAAATGCATTTTTAAAATGCAGATTTCCAATAATGGCAGCTTGTTTATCTGTGGTCAATTTAAGGTTCTTCAACGTTAAATCGTTAAGATTTCCCGATATTTTTGTCGAAAAATGAAGCACATCATTTGAGCCCAATTCTTTATAAAACTTCTTTAAATCCAATAATGACAAATCGGCTTTTTTAACATCGGCGTTAAGAATTACTTTATTGGTGAAATCGGAAAGATCTTCTCTGTTATAGGAAAATTTTAAATCGGCTGACAAGGAAGATTTATCGGTCAACAGCTCGGTATTCAAAAAATTCATTTCAGTTTTTGAATAGGAAAAATTACATGATAAACTTTGGACTTCTATATTTCGATTTTCAATAAAATGAAGTTTGCTGATATCAGCATAAACATTTGGCCCTTCAATTTTAAAGTTTTTGGCACTTCCTATAATTTCCTTAAAAAACAGCGGCGTTTCATTTTCAACATTTTCATTGAGCAGTTCAACATAACCGTTCATCAATTTCAACTTGCTTGCGGTCAGTAAAAATCCGGAAGGTTTATCGCTAACTTTACCGTCATCAAACTTATCAATAAATATGGTAAAGGCGTCATCTTCTTCGCCTTTATAGGTTTTCATGTTTAAAATGAACTCTTCCAAAGAAATTTGGCCAAAATCGAACTTTAAGTTCAGCAAATTGCGATAGCTCAAAACAGATGTTTTTAAATCGCGAACATAAATTAAGGTATCAGCATGATGGTCTTTCACCAGCACTTCATTTAATTCAACGCTTCCCAAAAAAGACAAGTCAACTCTTTCAACGTTTATGTCAACATTGAAATCTTTTCTTAAAAAATCGGTAGCCATTTTTCCCAGCCGCGTTTGCACGGATGAAAGTGACAACAAATAACTTACCAATGCCAATAAAATCACCAGCACCAGCACTATTCTTACAACTATTTTTTTAATTCGTTTGATAAGCGTTAAATTTGCATTTTTATGGCAATTTTCGTGCCTTTATATATTACTGATGGTCAAAAATAAATCTATTTACATTCTTGGTATTGAATCGTCTTGCGATGATACAAGTGCTGCTGTAATTTGCAATGGCAAAGTACTGACAAATGTTGTTGCAAACCAAGAAATTCACGCCAAATATGGCGGCGTTGTTCCCGAATTGGCTTCGCGTGCACATCAACAAAATATTGTTCCTGTAATTCAGCAAGCAATTCAACAAGCAAATATCGACAAAAAAGACATAAGTGCCATCGCTTTTACGCGCGGACCTGGATTAATGGGTTCATTATTGGTGGGAAGTTCCTTTGCGAGATCACTCTCATTGGCTTTAAACATTCCGTTAATTCCTGTAAATCATATGCAAGCGCACGTTTTAGCGCATTTTATTGATGATGAAAAGCAACAAAAACCGCCATTTCCCTTTTTATGTTTGACCATAAGTGGCGGACATACGCAAATTGTGAAAATTTCCAGTTACTTTTCTATGGAAGTTATTGGCGAAACTTTGGATGATGCCGTTGGCGAAGCTTTCGACAAATCGGCAAAAATTTTGGGGTTGCCTTATCCGGGCGGACCATTTGTTGATAAATACGCAAGATTGGGAAATCCGAATGCTTTTGAGTTCTCCAAACCAAAAATGGCGGATTTAAATTTTAGCTTCAGCGGATTAAAAACAGGGATTCTTTATTTTATTCAGAAAAAAGTAAAGGAAAATCCGAATTTCATAGAAGAAAACTTAAATGATATTTGCGCCTCCATACAACGCACGATAGTTGAAATTTTGTTTGACAAACTTGAAAAAGCGGTTGAATTAACCGGAATTAAGCACATTGCCATCGCCGGCGGCGTAAGCGCAAATTCAGAAATTAGGGAAACCTTAAAAGCTGCGGAAGAAAAATTTGGCTGGAAAACCTACATTCCCAAATTTGAATATACCACTGACAATGCCGGTATGATTGCCATTGTTGGTTATTTAAAATATTTGGAAAATGATTTTTCAACCGAATATGCAAGCACTACCGCACGATTGAAAGTGAATGAGAGTTAGTGTAATATCCTATCCCCAGCCCTTTCCGAAGGAAAGGGAGTTTGATTTGGTTGCCTAAATAAACTTTGAACGAACTCAAGCTTCGGACTTCTGACTTCCGTCTCGGACTTTATTTCAACTTTCTCTTTCCGCCAAAAACCTTAAATCTTTTCCTGTTGGTTCCTCAAAAATTTCCAGGTCAAAATAAGGGACGGAAGCGATGATATGGTCAAAAATATCGGCCATAATGGATTCATAATTTTCCCAGCGTTTATCGCTGATAAAACAATATATTTCTAAAGGAATTCCTTTGGAAGTTGGTTCCAGTTGCCTAACCATTAAAGAAAGTTCTTTATTTACTGCCGAATTTTCGTTTAAATAACCATTTACATATTTTCTGAAAACCCCAAAATTGGTTTGATTTCTTCCGTTGATCAAAACCGATTTATCGGCCGCAGTTTTTTCATTATACTTCAGAATTTCTCGTTGCCTGTGTTCAATATAATGTTTTACCAACTGAATTTTTTTATAATCTTCAATTTTTTCGTCCGTTAAAAATCGAACGGAAGATTGTTTTATTAAAATGGATCTTTTTATGCGTCTACCTTCAGATTCCTGCATTCCCCGCCAGTTTTGAAACGAATCGGAAATTAAACTGTAGGTTGGAATGGTGGTATAAGTTTTGTCCCAATTTTGAACCCGAACCGTTGCCAAATTTATGTCGGTCACAAAACCATCGGCGCCAAATTTATTATAGGTAATCCAATCTCCAATTCTCACAATATCGTTAACAGAAACTTGGATAGAGGCCACAAAACCTAAAATTGTGTCTTTAAAAATTAATAATATCACTGCGGAAGCGGCGCCAAGAGTGGCAAAACTCATAATATCCTTTCCTGTTAATTGATAAACAATAAAAATGGTGGCAATTCCCCAAAAAAACAGCATCACAACTTGGATATAACTTTCCAAAGGTTTGTCTCTGTATTTTTCTTTGGTGCGCAAATAACTATTGGTAGCCCTTAAAAAACTTTGAATAATTTTAACAAACAATATAACGCCGTAAACATTGATGGCAATGTTTAAAATATTAAGTATTGAAGGAAATCCGACAACTGCAAACGGAATGCTGAATTTTAAAATGTAAATGGGAATAATGTGTGCGGCGTAACGAGGAAATTTACTTTGAGACAAAAAATCATCAAAAGTTGTATTTGTTTTTTCTGAAAACAGTTTAAAAGATCCAATAATTACTTTTCGCAAAATGAAATCCAGAAAAAATACCGTTAAACCGAGTATCATAACAATAACCACTAAATTTATGGAACCCGCCCAAAAAGAAATCATTCCTTTTGCAACCAAGTAATCTTTTAAAAATTCAGTGTAAACTGTTACGTCAAAATCCTCGAGCATTTTTTAAAGTTTTAAGTGTTTTTTATCAATATAAATTGCGCCAAACGGAATCACGGAAGCAAGCATCACAATTCCAAAAGTTTTTATACTCCATTTTAATTCATAAAAAACCATCATTGCCATAACAACAAATAACAGAAAAAGGATTCCGTGCACCATTCCCGCAGCCTGCACCATTTGCGGCAGGTTCCAAATATATTTTAGTGGCATCGCCAAAAATAATAATATCAAAAGTGAAAATCCTTCAAGAAGCGCAATAATTCTAAATGCTTTAATCATTGTTGTTTAAAATTTTAAATTTGATGCAAAGTTAAGATATTTGGGCAAGTGACGCTATTATTAGTTCGTATTATAAAACTTTAAAAAATTATCTTTCTAAATTATTCTGATACTTAAATTTAGATTATTCAGTTAAGTTTATTCTTATCTAAAGTTAAAATCATAAAAAAGCAGCCAAAAAAATTGGCTGCATTTTTATGATTAAATAAGAATATTTTGCTTGAAATTTCTATACTGTGAATATCTTAAAAGTCTGCTTTCACATCCCAGGCTTCCAAACTTTCTTTAACCGATTTAATAAACATTCCGCCTAAAGCGCCATTCACGACACGGTGGTCATAAGAATGTGAGATAAACATTTTATGTCGTATTCCAATAAAGTCACCATCAGGCGTTTCTATAACGGCAGGAACTTTACGAACAGCTCCTAAAGCCAAAATTGCGACTTGCGGCTGGTTGATGATGGGCGTTCCAAAAACACTTCCAAAACTTCCAACATTCGTCACTGTGTAGGTTCCTCCTTGAATATCATCAGGTTTCAATTGTCCTTTTCTTGCCCTTTCGGCCAAATCATTTACAGCTTTGGTCATTCCAACCAAATTCAGCTGATCTGCATTTTTAATGACAGGAACAATTAAATTTCCGTCGGCCAAAGAAGCGGCCATGCCTAAATTAATCGCTTTTCTTTTGATAATTTTATCGCCGTCAACGGAAATGTTGATCATTGGGAATTTTTTAATGGTATTGGCAACAGCCATCATAAAAATAGGCGTGTAGGTAATTTTTTCTCCTTCACGCGCAAAAAACCGGTCTTTAACACGATCTCTCCATTTTACGATATTGGTAACATCAACTTCAATAAAAGATTGAACGTGCGCCGAAGTTTGAACGGAAGCCACCATATGCTGCGCCACCAATTTACCCATTCGGCTCATTTCAATAATTTCGTCTTCACCGCTCACCGAAATTGGCACAGCAGTTTTAACGATTTCTTTTGATTCCGCTTTTGGTTGTTGAACTTCTGCGATAACTTCGTTTTGAACAGGTTTGGCAGTGCTTCTGCCACTTTCAATATAAGCTAAAATATCATTCTTGGTAACCCTGTCATCTTTTCCAGTACCGATAATGGCCTCCAATTCTTCCATGGAAACATTTTCAGTGGTGGCAATGTTCCTCACTAAAGGAGAAAAGAATTTACCCGACTCGGAGACTTTACCTATGCTTTTGGCTTCAATGGCATTTTCAACTTCTTTTTCAATCGCTTTGGCTTCATGGATTATTTCATTAGAGGAATCAACGTCTGCTTTTTCCCCAGCATTTTCATCTAAAGTTTCAATAATGGCAATAGTTTCTCCAACTTTTACAACAGCATCCACTTCATATAACAGTTCCACCAAAGTTCCTTCAACATCACTTGGCACTTCAGAATCTACTTTATCCGTCGCTATTTCAACAATTGCCTCATCCATTTCTACATGATCCCCCACTTTTTTTAACCAGGAAATTATGGTTGCTTCAGCAACGCTTTCACCCATTTTAGGAAGTTTTATTTCGAATTTAGCCATTGTATTTTTTATTTTGATGAGCAAATTTACAAAAAAAATGAGGGATTTTTTGTTTACCCTTATTATTATATAAAATATTTATCATTTTATTTATTGCGACTTTCACAATGAATGCAATAAAAACACCTCAAAATTAGAAAATATATATTTTGGTTTCATTTAGTGCCAACACTATAAAATAGAAGACCGAAATTTAATTTCTAAAAAGATAATTTTCAATTGTAAGAATTAAAAATTATCTTTACGTGTAACATAAGTAGCGTTAAAATTGTCTTAAATTATCAATAAACAATCTAAATAAATGATAACATCTTGATTATCATATATTTAAAATTTGCAAAAAGATGACTTAAATCATAAATAAACGTTAAAGTTGTTGGTATTTTTATCAAAGATTTAAAACAAACAAATATCTAATATTATGAAAAAAATAAAATTAATAGGTTTATTGATGATTTTAGCATCAAGTTTAATGTTTATCCAATGTACTAGTGACCCAATTCCTGGAACTGCCGGTATTGATGGTATTGACGGTACTGATGGTCTTGACGGTATTGATGGTCTTGACGGTGTTGGTGTACAAGAATGTATTGCTTGCCATAGCGACTCTCACAGAGAGCCAATTAAAGATGCTTTTGCCTTATCTGGCCATGCAAACCAAACAATCATGTACAATGGTCAAAATGTAGCACAATATACTAATGGTACTTCTGCTTCTTGTACCCGTTGTCACACAAATGAAGGCTATATCAATTACATCACAGGAAAACCAGCAGCGGTTAGTGCAAATCCTACTGGTGTTAGCTGTACAACTTGCCATAGCAAACACAGTTCTTTCGATTTCGTAAATGATGGCAATGACTTTGCCTTGAGAAATATCGATCCTGTAACATTAGATCAAACAGATGCTAGTTACGTAATAGATTACGGCAATAAAAGCAACAATTGCATTTCTTGTCACCAACCTAGATCAAAAGCTCCGGTGGATGAAGACAATGACGGACTTTATTTACAGGCAGATGCTAGATTTTACCCTCATTATGGTGGACAATCTACCATGTTGGAAGGAATTCAAGGTGCAATTATTGCAAATGGTTCCACCCCTTATCCTGTAGTAGGGACAGCTGGACACAGAACCGGTGCTTCTTGTACTGCTTGTCATATGGGTGCTTCTACGGATGGACAAACTGGATCGCATACTTTTAAAGTAAGTTTTTCATCTCCAGTTTGTACAACTTGCCATACTGTAGTACCAACTGAAGTTGCTGGTTTGGCTGCTGATATGACGGCCTTACATACTAAATTATTTGATCTTGGCTTGATAAAAGAAGATGGTTCTACTATAGTGCAAACTACTACAATTCCATTTAAACATGCACAAGCAATATGGAATTACAAAACTGTTGAAGAAGACCATAGTCATGGTGTTCATAACCCAAAATACGCAAGAGCATTGGTTAAAAATGCACTTGAAGCAGTTCAATAAATTTCTTTAAATATAGATATTAAAAATTCGGGAGTTATAAAATTTCTGTAACACCCGAACTTTCATAATTTTCTATAATAAATCGTTTTTAACAAATTTGGAAAAAATGTTTCTATTTCATTTTGTAAAAAAGCAAGTATTTATTTAATTAAAAAACTAAAAATGAAAAAAATATTTCAAATTTTATTAATCGTATGCGGGGGCTTGTTGATGAACTCCTGTTATTATGATGAATTACAAGAAAAGATAATCCCGGAATTGCCCTCTGATCCAGATGATCCTAATTATGTTGAAATTAAATTTGGAGCCGACATACAACCAATTTTCACAAGCAATTGCATTGGTTGCCATAATGCCAGCAGAAATCCAGATTTAAGAGCAGGTTTTGCTTTTAGCGCTCTTGTGCCTCAATACGTTACTGCCAGCAATGCTGATGCCAGTCCGTTATATATTAAATTGGCCGGTGGCCATCAAAATTTAGCAACTGACAAAATAACATTAATTAAAACTTGGATTAACCAAGGCGCCAAGAACAACTAATTTTTAAGACTGTAAACATGAAAAATTATATAAAAATACTTTTTGTTCTTTTAATGCTCCCTGTAATTTCAGTTGCCCAAGAGGAGAACACGGAAGATTCAACTATTGTGGCAGTAAAAGATGCCCTTGAAAGACCTGCATTTGAAAGTGCCACGCTCATTGACAATCCAACCAATGTTTTATTCGACAAAAACACGTTGGAAGTGCAAATGCAACACAGATTTGGATTAATTAATGAAACCAACACCTTGGCAGGTATTTACGGTGATGGCGCAAATATTAGAATTGCCTTGTCTTATGCCATCCATGAAAGATTAACCATTGGATACGGTACCACCAAAAATAATCGTTTGCAAGATTTTAACTGGAAAGTTGCCTTATTAAGACAAACAAAGTCTAACAGCATGCCTGTGAGTGTTTCCTATTACGGTAATTTCACCATTGACGCAAGACCTGAATCTGTTTTTAATTTAGAGCAAGACCGGTATTCTTTTTTCAATCAGGTAATTATCGCCAAAAAGTTCAGTCCAAACGTTTCTATGCAAATTGCTCCAAGTATTTCGCATTATAACGCGGTTGGAACTGACATGGAAAATGACATGTTTGCCATTGCTTTTGGTGGACGTGTTAAAATTAGCCCTCAAACAGCTATTATATTTGACTATAGCCAACCAATCACTAAATTTGACAGTGACCCAAAACCAGGAATTAGTATAGGTACAGAATTTTCAACATCTGCACATGCCTTCCAAATATTCCTGACAAATTACACGGGCATCGTTTCTCAAAAGAACCACATGTTCAATCAAAATGATTTCTTCAACGGAGATTTCCTAATCGGGTTCAACATCACAAGAAATTACAATTTCTAAGGGTTTTTCTAAATAACTTGAAATTAAAGCTTCATAAATTAAATTTTATGAAGCTTTTTTACTTTCTGATAAATGCTTTTTGGTTTTGGCTCCTTTCAAAACAAATATTTCCTTTTATACTATTTTATGTAATAAATATTTCATCGTTATGTAACTAAACCAGCATAAAAAATAGTAAAAATTAAGCGTAATCCTTGTCAAAAAATTACAAGTGTCTGATTTTCATTTATTTAAAAATTTAACAACACTGATTTTTATCATAGAAAAACAACATGCATGTTCTTATTTTTATAAAACATTAAAAACAAAAATTTCTAAATATTTATGAAAATTATAAATGAGTGCATCATTGATATCTTTGCAATTGTATCGGTTTAATTCCGAAATAAAATTACTTAAAGCCAAGAAGATATCATCAACGAAAATTTTATAATTACATTCAATAATAAAAGAAACAACAATTATTAATAAACTTAAGGTTAACTTAAACAGAAAAGTTTCATAAAATTGAAAATAATTTTTTAAATTGCTTTACTGTTTAAATACTACTAATTATGGATGAAAAAACTAAAAAAGGAACACAAATCTCAAGAAGAGGCATTTTGCCAATCTTAGGAAGCACTTTGCTGCTTCCGCTTTTGGGATTTGGAAAAACATCAACTATTGATGAAATTACTGTTCCAGACGAAAATGAAGAATACCAAACTTTGTTAAAGCCCGATGGTACTGCGGTTAGAGTTAAAGTGAGTACTGTGAAAAATTCAAAAATTATTCAAAAGAATATTTCTAATGAATCATTTCTTAATTGGTTAGGCAGAAAACTTTAATGCCTTTTAATTACTACTATTTATGAAAAATAACACAACTGATTCAAGGCGTAAATTTCTTGATAAAGGATTAAAATTGGGTCTGATTACAGCAATCGGCGCAATTGGACTCACTAAAATTGCGTCAAAATTAAACGCAAAAAACAGCGAAGCTTCAACCGGTAAAATGGAATTAATGACTACTGATGGAACTATCATTGAGGTAGATTCTTCTGAAGTTATGGAAATGGACCATTCCAAAAAGCAAAAAAAGCAAGAAGAACAGGAAGCATATGACGTTCGGGAAGGTATGCCAAACCGAAAATTTGTCATGGTGATAGATTTGGCTAAATGTAAAAATGCATTAAAATGCCAAACTGCCTGCAACAAACAACACTACATCACTGGTGAACATGCCTGGCTTAAAGTGTATAAAATGCAAGAAGATTCAGATACAGCACCTTATTGGATGCCAACAACCTGTATGCATTGTGATCACCCTGCCTGTGTTACTGTTTGTCCTGTTGATGCTACTTTTAAAAGAAGAGACGGATTGGTTTTAATTGACAATGAACGTTGTATTGGATGTAGATTTTGTATGGCCGCTTGTCCTTATTCAACACGTGTATTTAACTGGAGTGAACCAAACCAAGGCGAAATTACGATGCTTATGGAAATGGAACACCAAACAGAGCATAACTCTGCTGAATTTGCCGGTTTGCCTAGTGTAAAAGGGACTGTTGACAAATGCGATTTTTGTCCACACGCCATAAAAGATAATGAATTGCCTCATTGTGTTACTGCTTGTCCTAACGGCGTATTTTATTTTGGAGATAAATATGAAGATACCGTCACCAATGGAGAAGAAACACTTAGATTAAGTGAATTATTAAAAGAAAAACATGGATATAGACTGATGGAAGGTTTGGGCACAAAACCAAGTGTTTTCTACTTACCGCCTGTTGACAGATTGGTAGATTTTAAAGAGGGATTAGAAAGTTTCACTGATTACAAATCTGTTGATAAAACCGAATAAATATGAAAAATTACGACAAATTACTTAACGACTTAGCGCCACAAAAATTTGGCAAAAAAGGCGTTATATGGACAATTTCTTTAGTTGTTTTAATCGTTTTAGGCATCATCGCCTATATCGATCAGGTTATTAAAGGACAAGTAGTTACCAACATGAATGATTATGCATTATGGGGAGTTTATATTTCAAACTTTGTGTTTTTTGTGGCAACTAGTTTTGTTGGAACAGCTGCCGTAGCCGTTTTAAGGCTTACCAACAATAATTGGAGAACACCAATTGTAAGAATTGCCGAGATAATTGCTGTTGCAGCAATTATTATGGCGGGTATCACCATAATGATTGATATGGGAAGACCCGATCGATTAATGAATTTATTTATTCATGGAAGAATGCAGTCCCCTATTACTTGGGACGTTATCATTATTCCTACTGCTATGATGGTTTGTCTATTATTATTGTACTTTCCATTATTGCCGGATTTTGGTTTACTTAATAAATATTATAAAGATAAAAAACCAAATTTAAGTAAATGGTATGGCAGGCTATCTTTGAATTGGACAGGTAGTGAAGCACAAAAATCAATTCAACTTAAATCAATACAATTAATAGCCATTTTAATTATTCCTGTAGGTTTTATGCTACAGACTATTGATGCCTGGCTATTTTCAACTTTATATAGAGTTGGGTGGGATAGCACAAACTTAGGTGCCTATTTTATTTCAGGAGCAGCTGTTGCTGGTATTGGAGCACTTGTAGCTGCTACATATGTTCTTCAAAAAGTTTACAAATTAGAGGATTATATCACTGATTTTCATTTTGATAAATTGGGAAAATTTTTAGTGTTGGTTTGTTTAATTTACTTGTATTTTAACTTAAATGAATATTTAATCCCGCAACTTACTTCAAAAAAAGGAGCAACTACTCATATAAACGTTTTATTGGTTGGAGAATATGCACCATTATTTTGGTTTGTAATTGTTGGAGGTTTAATAATACCGGTGATTGTTTTGTTATTTAAACAAGGAAGAAAACCTTTTCCGATGTTTATTATCGGCTTATTGGTAGTTGTAGCGTCTTGGTGGAAACGTTACCTTATCGTAACACCAACCTTATTGCATCCCTTTTTGCCAATACAGGGTGTACCTGAAGAATGGCGACACTATTTCCCAAGCCTTCACGAATGGGCTATAACTATTGCAACGTTGGCAATGGCCTTGTTAATTATTACTATTTTGGTTAGATACATTCCGATAATACCAATTCAAAGAACGGCTGATGAACAAGATGAATTAGCATTAGAACTAAATAAAAACACTACAAAATGAGAAATCCATTGATAACACGCCACTTTTTTCTTGTTGTATTAAGTGTGTTTTTAGGCACTTCAGTTTTTGCACAAGACAAAGTTAGATTAAAAGCCGAATATGTTAAAGTAATGAACGAAGGCGTTTATTTTGACATACAAGCCACTGCGAAAGTAAATGATGAAAATGTAAATGTTTCTAAAATTGAATTGGTCATTTATAATTTAGTGGGAGATGAACAAGTGGAAATAGGTAAAACTATAACCAATATGCAGGGTAAAAGCAGATTTAAACTTAAAGATTTAAATTCTATTAAGCCAGATTCATCCAATACTTACAACATAGACATTTCATTTGCCGGAAACGATAAATTCTCGGATGCTTCAAAAAGCATAAGCTTTAAAAATGCCGATATTGAGGCTAAATTGGTTAGCATTGACAGCGTTTATTATGTGACTGCGACCCTAATCGATAAATCAACGGATAGCTTACTTGTTGGCGAATCTTTAAAGGTTCAAATACAAAGAATGTTTAAAGCTTTACCCATTGGTGAAGAATTTAATGAAACCGATGAGGATGGCACAATACTTGTTGCTATACCAGAAGGAATACCTGGTGTAGACGGAATACTGGCTATTGAAGTGGTTCTGAGTGAAAGTGAAGAATTTGGAACCGTAAAAGCAATAGTTAATGCCCCAATCGGAAAACCTGTAGTTGACGAATCAACTTTTGATGAGAGGACTATGTGGTCTCCAAGAAGTAAAACACCTTTATTCTTGCTTATATTTCCGAATTTATTGATATTCGCAATATGGGGAATAATAATATATTTAATTACCAATTTATTTAAAATAACAAAATCCTAAAATTAAAAACATGAAAACATTTAAAATTTTAACAATTATCGGAATTATTTCTTTTGCATTTTACTCATTTACAAGTCTTGCACAAGAGCCTTGGAAAGCACCTGCAAAATATCAAACAATGAAAAATCCTATCGCTAAAAAAACAGATGCTGCGATTGGAAAATCATTATACACCAAACATTGCAAATCATGTCACGGTGCTGAAGGTTTTGGAGATGGTCCAAAAGCTAAAGAAATGAAAGGTGATTTAGGAGATTTTTCAACAAAAAAATTCCAAGCACAAAGTGATGGTTCATTATTTTACAAAACTTCTACTGGAAGAGAAGATATGCCAGGATTCACTAAAAAAATTCCTTCAGATGATGACAGATGGTTAATCGTTAATTACATGAGAACGTTAGCCGAATAATCTAAGATTGAATAAATCTAAAAAAACCGAACAAATTGTTCGGTTTTTTTATGCCAAATAATTTCGTAATTCAGAACAATTTTCGAAATATACTTGTGAAAAATGAATTCATTACAAAGATAGTCACGAAACTGCTTTTAAATTCATATTCCCTGCTCCTATCCACAAACTTCCTCCTATCCAAACTACTTCCCTTTCTTCAAAAAAAACTTTTAAAACATTTCCTATACAATGATAACAGTCGTTTTTAAATCCATTTAAATATAGTTCTATTCCTTCGTAACCTACATACTGTAAGAGACCAAATTTTATTTTTTAATATTTTTATCACTTAAAAATCCCTTTATATTTTCAATTAAGCCATACATCTTTTCAATAAAACTGAGAAAATCAAGGCTGTATACATAATTTAAATTGTTATGTGACTTTTATGGCATCAGGTTTATTTAAATTTTTGTATGGTAATCTTCACATAAATGACTTATGTCATCATTTGATACGCCGTCTGTTAGTAAATTTATACGTGCAAAATTAGCATATCAATAAATAAGCATATTCAATTTTATGAATATTAAAAATAACCGATTTAAAAGAGCCTGTTTAATAGGAATTTCCATTTAAATCGAATGAATTTAACCAAAAAGACAATGGAAAAAAAACAAACAGAAGAAGGCGGAACCGACAGACGTAAATTCCTAAAATTGGGATTAATGACTAGTCTCACAGCAATTGCAGGCGCTTCAATTGTAACAAACTTAGCAGCGCAAGAAGAAGAAAAAGAATCTTCAGGCGAAGTAATTAGGTTATTAACCCCTGAAGGAAAAATAGTGGAAGTTAACGCCTCTAATATCAACAAATATCCTGAAGCCCTTATTACTCCGGCGGAATCCAGAATTGGAATACCTGATCGAAAATTCGTAATGGTTATCGATTTGGCCAAATGTAAAAATGCCAGAAAGTGTATTGAAAGCTGCCAAAAGGGGCACCAATTAGATTATCACGAAGAGTTTATGAAGGTACAACTTATTCAAAATAATGAAGAAAGCAAACCTTATTGGTTTCCAAAACCATGTTTTCATTGTGATGAACCTCCTTGTGTTACTGTTTGCCCAACCGGAGCAACATTTAAACGCGATGACGGCATTGTTTTAATTGATAATCAACGTTGCATTGGGTGCAAATTTTGTATTACAAGTTGCCCTTACTCTGCCCGTATTTTTAATTGGGGACATAAAGAAAAATTCGATGACAAATCCGTACCGTACTCCCCAGAAACACAAGTTCCTGCTGCAGAAGGAACGGTAATGAAATGCGATTTTTGCCCCGATTTGTTAAGGCAGGGTTTATTGCCATATTGTGCGCAAGCTTGTCCTGAAGGTGTTATTTATTTTGGTGACAAAAATGAAGATCTTGTAACCAATGGTCAAGAAACGCTCAGTTTTTCCAAACTAATCAATGACCGTGGAGGCTATCGTCATTTAGAGCATTTAGGAACCAAACCAAACGTATATTATTTGCCGGCTGTAGAGAGACTATATCCTTTAGAAAGCGGATTAGAAGATAAAGACGAAGAAATTATAGAGCGCTTTAAAAATGTGCCCTATGTACAGGATCTTAAAAAACAAGGTAAAATTTAACTTATAAATTCTTAATTATGGAATTAAATAACAGAAAACGAGAATTAGTAAAAGAATTTTCACCGATGTTAGAAAAAACATCTCTTTTAACAAAAATTTGGATTGGCATTTTAATAAGTATCATTTCAGTAGGACTATATGGTTTTATCATACAATTCCAACAAGGACATATTGTAACCGGAATGCGGGACAATGTTGTTTGGGGGCTTTACATCATAAATTTTATATTTTTTGTTTGTTTAAGTTACTCTGGCGCATTTATATCGGGCATATTACATTTTTTTAGAACGCCATGGAAAAATTCAGTGACAAGAATTGTTGAGATTATAACCGTTTTATCTATAATTATTGGTCCAATTTTTATTTTATTATGTATCGGGAGATTAGACAGGTTGTATTATCTGTTTCTCTATCCAAGGATTCAATCCCCAATTACTTGGGATATTATTGCAATTATAACCGATTTGGTGGGTTGCTTCATCTATCTGTACATGACATTTATTCCTGACTTTGCAATTTTAAGGGACAGCCCGGATTTAAAGCTCCCTGTCTGGAGAAAAAATTTGTACAAGTTTTTAGCAATTAATTATCAAGACACCCCCGACCAACGCAAAAGATTGCACAATACAACCAGCATTATGTCTAAAATGGTCATTGCAATGGCAATTGTGGCTTACACGGTACTTGCCTGGATTTTTAGCTTAACGCTTCAACCGGGATGGAATAGCACCATCTTTGCGCCCGATTTTATTGTGGCCGGTTTATACTCAGGTATAAGTGTTATCATTATTGTGATGTATTTAATTCGCAAATATTTTAAACTGGAAAAATATATCGTTAAATCACACTTTATAATGGCAGCAATGGTGTTACTCGTATTGTCCTTATTATTGGGCTATTTTACATTTAGCGATTATTTCGCAAAATGGTTTAGCCATAAAATAGCTGATACTGATTTATTAAAAACATTGTTCGGAAATTATTTTTGGCAGTTTATTTTTGCAAATTATGTTGGATTTATTATTCCGCTGGTTATTTTATCGATTAAAAAATTAAGGACAATTAAACTGATAACTTTCGCGGCGGTAATTGCCGTTTTAGGGTTATGGTTAAATCGCTATTTAATCGTTATTCCAACTTTAGAAACACCTTATCTTCCAATTCAAGACACAAGGCCTGAATTTATCCATTATACCGCCACTTGGGTTGAATGGTCTTTAAGTTTTGCAGGAATTGCCGCATTTTTTCTATTCTTCACTTTACTGATAAAGTTTATTCCGATTATTTCTATGTCAGGAATAATTGAAGATGAAAGAAGGAAACTTCAAGTGAAAGAAAACAAAGATAAATCTATCTCATATAAATAAAAATCAAATTTGAAATTATGAAAAGTTACCTATACAATCACACCTTTTTTATTTCAATAATTGTTGCATTATTAGTTAACATCAATGGGATGGCTCAACAAGATGATTTAAGTAATTACCGCACACGATTTGGTTTTAAAACAGTTAAACAAGCCGATAATTCCCGTTTGCTTGAAGCAACTTTTATGGCCCTGAATAAAACAGACAGAAAAGACCAGCTTCCGGTTTATGGAGCTGAAATACAATTCTTTAATATCCTGAATGATGAAGAAATTCTATTGGGATCTTCAAAAACTTCAAAAGAAGGAATCGCCCAAATAATTCTTCCCGAAAATCAGAAATACCGTACGGACGGAGAAGGTTATATTAATTTAAGAGCCCGTTTTAGCGGTACGGATGCTTTAAGTGAAGAAGAAGCGGATTTAATGGTGAAAGATTTACATTTGGATCTCAACTTAACAGAAATAGATTCTATAAAAACAGTAACCCTTACCGCTTTTACAATTGATAGTTTAGGCACTAAAATGCCAGTAAGCGATGTGTATATTATCACTTACGTTAAAGCTATGCTTTCAAAAATGAACATTGATGAAGGAACTATCAGTGACGGAGAATATACTTTTGAAATGACCCAAAGTTTTGCAGGCAATACAAAAGGTAATTTGACAATCTCTGCAATTATTGACGATAATGAGGAATATGGGAATGTAATTCAAGAGAAAACTGTGCATTGGGGAACATTTAACAAACCGTTAACCCAAGATAAAAATATGTTATGGACAAAGGCTGCGCCAATTTGGATGTATGTGGTGTTAACCATTCTATTATTGGGCGTTTGGGGAAATTATATTTACACCATTACAAATTTATTTATCATAAAAAAAGAAGGAAAAGATTTAAGGCCCGAACCTAAAAAAAATTATTCGGCCAGTTAAGGATTCCTGTCCCTTTAAAAAAATGAAAACAAATAATTAATAATAAATAAAAAATAAACACAATGAAAACAATTAAAATTTTAATGATTATCGGAATAGTTAGTTTTGGGCTTTTTTCTTTCAATAAATTAACACAAGAAGAATGGAAAGTTCCCGCTAAATATGAAAAAATGAAAAATACCACCGAAGCAAGCAAAGCAAATATAGCCATCGGTAAATCCTTATATTCAAAACACTGCAAAGCTTGCCATGGCAGCGCTGGATATGGTGACGGAACCAAAGCCAGTAATTTAGAAGGAGATTTGGGGGATTTTTCTTCAAAAAAATTCCAATCACAATCTGACGGCGCTATATTTTATAAAAGCTATATAGGCAGAAAAGATATGCCCAACTTCGAAAAGAAAATGAGTGAAGAAGATATGTGGATAACAGTTAGTTATATAAGAACATTAAAAAAATAAATTTTTACTGACAAGATTCAGGTAAATAATCTGGATTAAAAGCAAAAATTATTAAATTAATTGCATTTAAAAAGGTTTGGCTTTCGCCAAGCCTTTTTTGTGTTTTATTAAAAGCGATTTCTTATATATAAAAAAACTAGCTATCGCTTCAAAAAATAGATGAATCATGTAAGTTTCATTTAAAATTGTGTAACAAATGTTGCAACCTAACTAACTAAATTTGTACCTTATAATAAACATTCTATTAATCAATAAAACGAAATAAAATGAAAAAACTATTTATTTTCGCAATTTTAAGCACAACGTTGCTTTTTCAAAATTGTGGATCAAAAGAAAAACAGGAAGTAACTGCAACTTCTAATGATTCCATTGTTACTGAAACTGTAATCATTGACACTATTGCCGGAACAGAAGTTATAGAAGAAGAATTAACTTCTGAAAATGTCCCTGCCGATAAATCAACAACGGTTGTAAAAGTTACGACCAAGGAACCTGGAAAAGTAGTTACCCAAAAAACAACCGAAACCAAGGTTGGTGAAAGCACTAAAACAGAAACGGTGACAAAAGTAGTTATTGCTGACGAACCTAAAAAAGTTGTCGTAGCCGAAACACCGGTAAAAGTAGCCGTTCAAGAACCTAAAGTTACCACAAACACCTCAGACTGGGTAGTGCCGGCCAAATACCAAACTATGAAAAATCCTACCGACCCAAAAGTTGATTTGGCGATAGGAAAATCATTATATTCCAAACATTGTAAATCTTGTCACGGCAGTGAAGGTTATGGCGATGGCGTAAAAGCCAAAGAAATGAAAGGTGATTTAGGTGATTTTTCAACTAAAAAATTCCAGTCACAAACTGATGGAGCGTTATTTTACAAAACCACTTTTGGCAGAGATGATATGCCTGCGTTTAACAAAAAATTGCCTTCAGATGAAGACAGATGGTTAATTGTTAATTATTTAAGGACATTATAAAAATAAAGTTTAAAACATTTCACAAAAAAACCGAACAAATTGTTCGGTTTTTTTGTGCTATATAGTCATCGAGAATATTCGAATATCAGGCTGATTTTCAACAAGCCTTAAATCGAATGCCATGCAAATATTTCTTACAAACATTCGGCCTTCTTCTTTTACAGTAATTTTAGTGTCAGAAACTTCAATTAATCCATCATCAATAATTTCACCTAAACGCTCAATTATTTCATTTTTAACTTGAGACGTTAAACCCATATTCCATTCCGTCTCCAAATTACACATCAAATTTAAGATGTGCTTTCTTATGACCAAATCGGTATCAGTTAACAAATGGCCTCTAAAAACCGGCAATTCACCTTTATTTACGCGTTTTGTATAATCATCAATTTCCTTTTCATTTTGGGCAAATGCATACCAAGAATCACTGATGGAGGACATGCCCAAACCAATCATCAATTCGGTTTTGCCTGCCGTATAACCCATAAAATTACGATGCAGTTTTTTAGCTTCCATCGCTTTGTGCAGCGAATCACTTAGCAAGGCGAAATGATCCATTCCTATTTCAACATAACCATTGTCGAAAAATAGTTGCTTCCCCAATTCATACAAATGCCTTTTTTCATCATCTTTTGGCAAATCATGGTCTTCAAAACCTCGTTGCCCCACGCCTTTTATCCAAGGCACATGCGCATAACTGTAATAGGCAATTCTGTCCGGTTTTAAAGCGATGGTATTTTTAATGGTATTTCTGATGCTTTCTTCCGTTTGAAAAGGCAATCCGAAAATTAAATCGTGGCTAATGGATTCATAGCCGATTTTCCTTGACAAATCGTGCACTTTTTTCACCTGCTCAAAACTTTGAACTCTATGAATTGCTTTTTGAACAATAGGATCATAATCCTGAATGCCAAAGCTATTTCTTCGAGAACCTAAATCGTACAATGTTTGCAGTTGGTCTTCTGAAGTATGGTTTGGATGCCCTTCATAACTGAAGTCGAAAATCTCAAATTTATCGGCTCTTTTAAAAATTCCGTTGATTAATTTTCTTAAATTTTCAGAAGAAAAAAATGTCGGCGTGCCGCCTCCCAAATGAATTTCCCTTATTTTTGGACGTTTCCCCAACAAATCGCAGTACAAATCCCATTCTTTTAAAACCGTTTCAATATAAGGCTGCTCAACTTCATCATGGCGCTTGGTTATTTTTTTATGGCAAGCACAAAATGTACACAAACTTTCACAAAAAGGAAGATGGATATAAACGCTTATTCCTTCACTGTCATTGCTTTCATTAAAAGATTTTACCACTGTTTTTTTCCAGTCTTCTATTGCAATACCTTTTTTGTCCCAAAAAGGAACTGTTGGGTAACTGGTGTATCTTGGACCTGGAATATTGTATTTTTGAATTAAAGTTGAATTCATTTTTTTAGTTTTTAGTATTCAGATTTTAGATTTTAGCAGTAAGTTTTGAAACTATTGTAAAATCTAGCTTTTATATTCTTTTACCGCATCAATAAACGCTTTCGCGTTTTCTAAGGGCACATTTGGCAAAATTCCATGGCCTAAATTAACGATGTACTTATCTTTTCCGAAATCGTTGATCATTTGGGCCACTAATCTTTTAATTTCTTTTGGAGGCGACAACAAACGTGCAGGATCCATATTGCCTTGCAAGGTAATATTGCCTCCTGTGAATTTTCTTGCCATTTGCGGCGTAATTGTCCAATCCACACCCAATGCTGATGCATTTGATTTCGACATTTCTTCCAATGCAAACCAACAACCTTTTCCAAAAGCAATTATAGGAGCGTCATCTTTTAATGCTTCAATAATTTGATTGATATATTTCCAAGAAAATTCCTGATAATCAACCGGAGACAACATTCCTCCCCAAGAATCAAAAATCTGAACCGCATCAACACCGGCTTTTACTTTTTCTTTTAAATAAGCGATGGTGGTATCGGTAATTTTTTGCAATAAAGTATGCGCGGCAACAGGTTGCGTAAAACAAAACTCTTTGGCGATGTCATAGGTTTTAGAACCTTGACCTTGAACGCAATAACATAAAATTGTCCAGGGAGAACCCGCAAAACCAATCAACGGAACTTCATTGTTTAACTTCTCTTTGGACATTTTAATGGCATCCATCACATATTTTAATTCAACAGTCACGTCCGGCACAATAACGTTGTCAACATCTTTTTGGGTACGAATTGGGTTTGGCAGCCAAGGGCCGGTTCCTTCTTTCATTTCCACTTCAATATTCATCGCCTGCGGAATCACTAAAATATCCGAAAACAAAATAGCAGCATCCATCCCAAATCTGCGATAAGGCTGTACGGTAATTTCCGAAGCCAATTCAGGAGTTCTGCAACGGGTAAAGAAATCGTATTTATCACGAATTTCTCTAAATTCCGGTAAAAATCGGCCTGCCTGACGCATCATCCAAACTGGCGGACGTTCAACTGTTTCTCCTTTTAAGGCTCTTAAATATAAATCATTTTTGTACATTTTTTTGTTTTTTGGTATTTTAGTAATTTAGATTGTTGGATTTTTTTTGGGCGTTCCTTTCAGGCCGCGCCATCCGCTATATCTTTTTTTACATTTCATTTCAAAAAAGGATTAGTTTATCCTGAGCGCAGCCGAAGGGCTGCTGTCGCTAACGCAAATCCCTTTTCAATTGTAAATTATTTAGCTTTTTGCAGCCACCGCTTTCATGGCAATATCAATCGCAACTTTCACTTTGTAAATATCTCTTTTGCTGATTGCGGTTCCCAAAAACCAGGCTTCAAATTGAGACGGCGGCAAAAACACGCCATGTTCCATCATCTTCCAAAAGAATATTTTAAATTTATGAGTATCACTGGTGAGCGCTGTTTTAAAATCAACCACCGGTGTTTTTGTGAAAAACGGTGAAATCATTGATCCAAATCGGTTGACCTGCAAATCAATTCCATTTTTTTTCGCTGCATCCAGTAAAGACCGCTCTAAAAAAGAAGCTGTTTTTTCAAATTTTTCGTACGGATTTTGTTTTTTCAATTCATTTAAAGTGGCAATTCCGCAAGCCATAGCGATAGGATTGCCCGATAAAGTTCCCGCTTGGTACACATCTCCCAAAGGCGAAACCATTTCCATAATTTCATTTCTGGCACCATAAGCACCAACCGGGAAACCGCCGCCAACCACTTTTCCCAAACAAGTAATATCTGCCTGTACACCCAACAATTCCTGGGCGCCACCAAATTTTGAACGAAATCCAGTCATCACTTCATCCATAATTAAAAGAACACCGCTTGCTTTGGTTAAATCTCTTAATTCTTCCATAAATTCTTTGGTCGGATTTACAACGCCCATATTGCCCGCAATTGGCTCAATAATGATAGCGGCAATATCGTTGTGCTTCGCCAAATGTTGTTCAACGCTGTCTATATCATTGTAAATTGCAACCAAGGTATTAGCAACCGCTTCCGCCGGTACACCTTTACTTCCCGGAATGCTTAAGGTTACCAAACCTGAACCGGCGGCAACCAGCATATCATCTGCGTGCCCGTGATAACAACCTGCAAATTTGATTATTTTATTTTTTCCCGTAAAAGCCCTGGCCAATCGAATGGCGCTAAAAACAGCCTCCGTTCCTGAACTCACAAAGCGCACTTTATCCATTCCCGGGAATGCATCACAAACAATTTTGGCCAATTTAATTTCACCCACTGTTGAAGCGCCAAAAGTAGTTCCTTTTTTTAAGGCCTTTTTTACCGCTGATTCAACCGTGCTGTTTCTGTGTCCCAATATCATTGGTCCGTAGGACAACACCAAATCTATGTATTCATTTCCGTCAACATCAATAATTTTGCTGCCTTTTGCCCTGTCGATAAAAATAGGAACGCCGCCAACAGATTTAAAAGCCCTGACAGGGGAGTTTACCGCTCCCACTAAATTCTTTTTGCCTTTTGTATATAATTCTACTGATTTTTCTAGTTTCATTTTGTTAGTAGTTAGCTGTAATTAACGTTTCAATAATAATTTGGCGACGTCTTTTGCAAAATAAGTGATAATAATATCGGCTCCTGCCCTCTTCATCGACAGCAAACTTTCCATCATAACCCGATCGCCATCAATCCAGCCTTTTTCGGCAGCTGCTTTAATCATCGCATATTCACCGCTCACATTATAGCAGGCAACCGGACGGTCGAAATTATTTTTAACGTCTCTTATGATATCCAAATAAGCCAAAGCCGGTTTTACCATTAAAATATCGGCACCTTCCTGGTCGTCATAAGTTGCTTCACGCAATGCTTCATCCCTGTTTGCCGAATCCATTTGGTAAGTTCTTCGGTCTCCAAAAGTTGGTGCAGAATCTGCTGCATCCCTAAACGGACCATAATATGCCGATGCGTATTTTACCGCGTACGACATAATTGGAAGATCATAAAAACCGGTGTTGTCCAACGCTTCTCTGATCGTTGCAATCATACCGTCCATCATTCCCGATGGCGCCACCATATCTGCTCCTGCTTTTGCGTGAGAGATTACTTGTTTGGCAATATTTGGCAAAGTAGCATCATTGTCAACATCGTTATTGTGAATTACGCCGCAATGGCCGTGACTGGTGTATTCGCAAAAACAAACATCAGTAATGACATATAAACTTGGATAATTTTTTTTGATGAAACGGATGGCATTTTGCATAATTCCGTTGTCATTCCATGTTTCAGAACCAATTTCATCCTTTTTTGAAGGAATTCCGAACAGCAACACTGCAGGAATTTCCAATGCAACCACTTCATCCAGTTCTTTTGAAATCCGGTCTAATGACCATCTTTTGATTCCTGGCATGGAAACAATTTCGGTTTCAATATTTGTCCCTTCCTCAATAAACAAAGGATAAATTAAATCATCAACGGTAAGTCGGTTTTCCCTTACCAAACGACGAATATTTTCAGTTTTACGCAAGCGTCTTGTTCTATTCATAATCAAAATATTGATTTACAGATTCTATTACATTTTCAACTGTTGGTTCATCGGCCACAAATACATTTTCAAAATCGTCGATAGCTTCAGCAGCGGTGGTGTTTCCAATACAAAAAGCCACGCTTTGGGTATCGGTATTTTTTGATAAATAACTTTTTACGGATGACGGACTAAAAAATAAAATGCCATCATAAGTGTTTTTTATTTTAACAGGTTTGAAATTGGTTGTATAAACTTCAACTTCATTGACCTTAATGTTGTTTTCAGCTAAGATTTCCGGAAGTTCATTGCGTCTTAAATTTCCGCAGAAAAAATAAACCTCATCAATGTCTTTATTCAGCAACATTTCGTCTGCCAATTCTTCTGCTGAATGCGCTATTACCGTTACTTTAACGTTTTTCTCGGCTAAAAATTGCGCCGTTTTATCACCAACGCAATACCCATTTTCAAATTGCAATTCCTCCGAAGAAAACTGGCTAAAAACACCAATAACGGCATTTTTACTGGTGAAAACAGCGTTTTTTATTGGATTGGTTAATTTTATGGAAGTGTTAAAAGAAATTTCTATCAGTTCAAGTTCATCAACTGCGAAATTATTAAGAAGTTCCTTTTGCGTTGCGGAAAGTTTTTTGGTGGACAGGATTTTTTTTTTGGTATTCATCTATTTCTTCATTTCAGCTTTTATGCTTTCCATTAATTTTTTTCCGCCTTTATTCAGCACTTCTTCCGCGCAAATTTTACCCAGGCTATTCCATTCACTCAATGGCACAGATTTTTCAACTTCAACCTTTTCCGAACCGTCAATGGCAATTAAAATTCCTTTAAAACTGATAGTTTCACCTGATATTTTGGCATTTCCGCCAATTGGTGCGGTACAACCGCCTTCCAAAGTTTTCATAAACTGGCGTTCAACGGCAACAGCTATTTCAGTGTCTTTATGATTTATTTGGGAACAAATTTCAAGAACTTTGGTATCTGCTTTTAAAGCCGTAACCATAATGGCGCCTTGTGCAGGCGCAGGAATCATCCAATCCAGCATGATATGATTTTGAGGCAGTAAATTAATGCGTTCCAATCCGGCTGCGGCAAAAATAGCTCCGTTCCAATTGTTGTCAATTAGCTTTTGCAAACGCGTATTTACATTTCCCCTTAAATCGGTAATGGTATGTTTTGGATATTTATGCAGCCATTGCGCGGTTCGTCGCAAACTTCCCGTGGCTATAATGGCGTTTTCCTGATTTTTTAAAAAGTCGGTATTGTTTTTAAGCACCAAAACATCATTGATATTCGCTCTTTCCAAAACGGCCGCTTGTGCAATTTTTTCGTGCAAATCGGTTGGAACATCTTTTAAAGAGTGAACTGCAATATCAATTTCTCCGCGAAGCATCGCATTGTCGAGTGTTTTTGTAAACAACCCAAAACCGCCTATTTGATGCAAAGGCTTGTCTAAAACCTCATCACCGGTTGACGTAATTTCGATAATTTGGGCTTGATATCCTAAATTTTCAAGTTGTGCTTTTACTAAATTTGCTTGCCATAATGCGAGTTGACTTGCTCTTGTTCCTATTCTAATCATTCTCATTTAAGATCATCTCTTTAATATTAAACATTTTACTGATGACGCTGATGCTTAAATCAACCGAAGTGTCTTCATCTTTTAAATGTTTAACAAATTGTGTGGTAATCTTTTGAATCATGCGGTTTGTGATGTACTCAGCATGTTCCACATTAAAGCCTTCCAGTTTTCTGGAATGGAAATCAATTTCATCATGCTGTATGATTTTAAGTGATTCTTTTAAAGCGTTAACGGCCGGCACATATTTACGTTGTTCAATCCAATCGTTAAATTCACCGTTATATTTTTGAATGATGGCTTCGGCTGCAGGAATTTCATTTTTACGAGTTTCTATAGTCAGATCCGTAATTTTTGACAATTCATCAACATTGACCAAAGTAACGCCATCCATATTTTTAACAGAAATATCAACATTTTCAGGCATTGACAAATCTAAAATCAATATTTCTTCGCCTGGTTTTAAATGCGCTTTGCTGATGGTGTGAACATCTGCGCCTGTTGAGACGATTAAAATATCAGTGTCTTCAATTTCTTTTATTAAATCGACATAATTTTTTACGCTAATTTCAGGATGTTCCGCTTTAAATTCCAAAGCCCTTTCGTGGGTTCTGTTGATAAGCGTCACATTTTTGTTTGAAGTGTATCCCAACACATTTTTGCAGGTATTTTTTCCTATATCACCCAATCCGTAAATAAGAATTTTCTTCTCATTGTAATTAGGGATATTCTCCATAATATAGTGTATGGCCGCATAAGCGACAGATGTTGTGCCCGAACTTAATTGGGTATTGTTTTTAACGTCTTTGCTTGCCTGCAATACCAAATTCATTAAACGCTCCAAATAAGCGTTGGTTGTTCCTGCAATTTTAGCTTGCTTGAACGATTCTTTTAACTGCCCAACAATTTCGTAATCGCCTAAAATTTGGCTGTCTAAACCAGTTCCTGTTTTAAACAAATGGCGCACGGCCTCTTTATTTTTATACACATAAGAGACATTGATAAAATCTTCAATAGTTCCGTTGGAATATTTGATGATTAAACTTATCAATTCAAAAGGATGTTTGGCAAAACCGGTGATTTCAGTTCTGTTGCAGGTCGATAAAACAATAATCCCGTCGATTCCCTTCTCTTTAGCCTCCTTTAATAATAATTTTTGATTTTCTTTAGTGATGCTAAATGTGCCTCTCACATTTACATCCGCTTTTTTATAACTTAATCCTACATTGTATAATTTTGTAGGCATGTTTTCTTGACTCATAAAAATAGTGTTATCAATAAGTGTCGTCAAAAGTACAAAGATATAATCCGACAAAACATCGGTAAAAGTACTTTTATTATCGACATAAGTTACTCTATCTAATTTATAATAAATCTAAATAAGGCAATATTGAATAAAAGAATGATAAATGTCAGCAAAATAAGGCATCAAAAAGGATGATTTTTATCATATTTTAATTAACATACCATTTTTTTGTATGAATTTTTATTCCTATTTTTGCCATAGTTTTAAAGCTAATTCATAAAAATGTCTTATGAAATCCAATATAGAGAATTATAAAAATATCGACAAAAGTACCCAGTTTATTTTTAATGAAACGGATACTTTTAAAGTTTTTAATTTGAACAACTTGTCGGACAATGATGAGTTTTACAAACTTTCATTGACCAAAAACTACATTCAAATTTATTTTTGCTGCAACAACGAATGTAAAGTTGCCTTTAAATTTGAACATTGTGTGATGCCTTTACTTGAAGGCAATTCGAGCATGGTTTATTTTAAGGATGAAAAAATGGATTTGCTTTTTAGGCTTCCTCCCAATGCCGAATTGCTTGCCATTTTAATTTCTATTGAACATTTTCATTCGTTATTTTCCATTAACGGAACTGTCTTATTTAACTATAACAGCTTAAAAGGAGAAAACCCTATTATTGAACCAAAAGAAACCAATTCTTCCATAAAATTAATATTGAATCAACTAAGAACCAAACAAACAAATGATTTGCTCAGGCCAATTTATATTAAGGGAAAAGTGTATGAATTGCTCAGTTTTTATTTCAGTCAATCTTCGGAAAAGGAAACGGAAAATTGTCCGTACATTTCTAATGAAGAAACCGCCAGCAAAATAAAACAGGCAAAACAATTGATCATATCAAATATGAACAATCCGCCTTCCCTTGCCGATTTGGCCAAAGAAGTTGGACTTAACATCAAAAAATTAAAAACGGCCTTTAAAGAAATTTATGGCGTTCCGGTTTTCACTTTTTTGCTGAACCATAAAATGGAATTGGCAAAAACTTTGTTGCAGGAACAGCAATTAAATGTCAATGAAATAGCTTCTCATTTGGGCTACAGCGCTTCCAGCCATTTTATTGCCGCGTTTAAAAGCAAATTCGGCGTTACGCCAAAACAATTTTCAAAATCATAATTACCAAATCATAATGAAAGGAGCATTATTAGTAAATTTAGGATCGCCAAACAGCACTTCAACCAAAGATGTAAAAAACTATTTAGATGAATTTTTAATGGATGAACGGGTAATTGATGTCCCATATTTGCTTCGTGCTTTTTTGGTAAAAGGCATTATTTTAAATACCCGGCCAAAAAAATCGGCGGCTGCTTATAAAAAAATTTGGTGGGATGAAGGCTCTCCTTTAATTGTGCTTTCCAATAGATTGCACAAAAAAGTAAAAGAAAATACCGATATTCCTGTTGAATTGGCAATGCGTTACGGAAATCCGTCCATGAAAAGCGGCATACAAAAATTGGCTGAGCAAGGTGTTGACGAAATTTTACTGATCCCGCTTTATCCGCAATTTGCGATGGCAACCACAGAAACCATAGAAGTTTTGGCGAAAGAAATCGTAAAAAAACATTTTCCCAACATAAAACTGACCATCGTTCCTGCTTTTTATAACAAACCGGATTATGTTGAGGCTTTAAGCGAAAGCATCCAAAATGAACTGACAAAACTTGAGCCCGAACATTTGCTTTTTTCCTATCACGGCGTTCCGGAAAGACATATCCAAAAATCCGATGTCACAAAATCCCATTGTAAAATTGACGGCAGTTGCTGCAACACGCCATCAACAGCCCATGAGTTTTGCTACCGCCATCAATGTTATGAAACCACTAAAAATGTTGCCGAAAAATTAAATTTAGAGGAAGGATGTTACAGCACCTCTTTTCAATCTCGTTTAGGACGTGATCCTTGGCTCCAGCCTTATACCGATCAAACCATTGACAACTTCGCCATCAATGGCTTGAAAAAATTGGCGGTGGTTACGCCTGCCTTTGTTTCCGATTGCTTAGAAACGCTGGAAGAAATTGGCATGGAAGCAAAACATTCATTTAAGGAAAATGGCGGCGAGGATTTTAATATGATTCCTTGCTTAAACGATGACGACAAATGGGTACAAACATTGTCGGGCTGGATTAAAGATTGGGCGAAATAATGATTTAGTTTAAGAATTCAGTAAATACTATTGAGAAGCCTGATGGTGCGGATTTAAAATCGCGCTATCAGGTTTTTCTTTTTACTTCAACAAAATAACACAGACACAAAACCATTCAAAACATTAAATGCCTTTTGATGATTTGTGTTAAAAAAAAGCTATTTTTGGTAAGCTAAAAAGTGAAACAAACCTTCATAAGTTCCCCCAAATTAGGGTGTATTAATGAAGGGTTGTTTTGGGTGTAAATAAGTTAGCGGCAACTGCAGTACGACACTAAACAATGAACGTAACGACAGCCTTAAATTGAAAAGTAAATCATAGTTCAGCCAATGGATAATTTTGAAGAATATTTAAGACAGGGCGAACCAAACAAAGCAGAAAAAGCAAAAGTTTGGAAAACAGCTATCGGCTTGCAACAAATTGACGGTTTAAAACCGTCTGACTATCTTATAGAAACTGCCAGACAAAACATCGAGGGCTACATTACCATTGAAGAAGTAAAACAACGTATTGACAGTTACTACAAACAACACCCAACCAAAACAGACGACGACCGCACCGAAGAAGCCGACAAAGTTTCGGCACGCATTGCAGAAATTTTGAGTGAACAAACCTTTACGTTTTCGCCGGCTGAATACCTTACAATTCATCGCAGGTTATTTCAAGGTATGTATAAATTTGCAGGTAAAATCCGTGATTACAACATTACCAAACAAGAATGGGTGCTAAATGGCGAAACGGTTTTATATGGCAGTGCCGAGAGTTTAAAAGCCACATTGGAATACGATTTTGAGCGAGAAAAACAGTTTAGTTACAAAGGGTTAAGTCAGCAAGAAACGATAGAACATATAGCACAATTCATTTCTTACTTGTGGCAAATTCACATTTTTGGTGAGGGTAATACACGAACAACAGCCATTTTTTTAATAAAATACCTGCGTACATTCGGCTTTAAAGTAAACAACCAATTATTTGAGCAACATTCGTGGTATTTTCGCAATGCTTTGGTAAGAGCCAATTACAAAAACCACACAAAGAACATTCATGCCACAAATGAATTTTTACTGCGTTTTTTCGGAAACCTGTTGCTTGGAGAAAACAACACGATGCAAAACCGAGAAATGCACGTTCATTATGCTGACACTGTAAAAACGCAAAATGACGCTGTAAAATCAGAGAATGACACTGTAAATGACACTGTATTTTCTTTGGTAAAGCAAAATAAGAATATAACAGCTGCCGAAATTAGCGAACGATTGAATATAAGTTTAAGCACTGTAAAACGGAAAATAAAAGAACTTAAAGAGAAGGGAATAGTAGAACGTATCGGAAGCGATAAGACAGGCTATTGGAAAATTATTGAACAATGAATAAATCCTACAACCCCAACGCACCGGGAGAAATTGTTTTAAAAAATTTGCAGACACTTAAAAATAAAAACACTACCGTACCAGATAACGGAATAAATAGAAGGTTAAATAACAGTGACCTGAAAACTGAATAATAATAGTGGTCAACAAGACCGGAAGACAGGACACCAGGCGCACGTAAACAGAAAAAGTTTGCAGCAAATTAAAAAGCCTTTTGAGGATGTTTAACAAAAAAAAACTATTTTTGATAAGCCCAAAAGCGAAACAAACCTTCGCCAAGCTACCCAAATTTGGGTGAATAAACAAAGGTTTGTTTTGCATATAAACAAGTTGGCGGTCAGCTTACCAAACGACAACAAAAAACCAGAAACAATTGACAGATGAAAATATTTGCAGAACCAGAGCGACTAATTTTAAGAGAATTAGAATACACAGACGAAAATGACTTATTCGAGATGGACTCTGACCCAGAAGTTCATTTGTTTATTGAAAATAATCCTGTAAAATCAATTGACGAAATAACAAAGTCATCGAAATGCTTAAAAAACAATACCAAGAAAATGGAATTGCACGTTGGGCAGTAGTTGACAAAGCAACAAACGAATGTGTTGGCTGGTCGGGATTAAAGTATTTTAACCAGCCATTAAACAATCATAATAATTTTTACGAACTTGGTTATAGGTTTAAGAAAAAACATTGGGGAAAGGGTTTTGCTACTGAATCTTCAATCGCAATATTGGACTATGGATTTAAAAACTTGAATGTTGATACAATTTTTGCAATAACAGACCCGAAAAATGTAAATTCAAAAAAGGTTTTGACTAAATTGGGTTTTGACTTTCAAGAAACTTTTGACTATGAAGGAGACCCAACAGATTGGTTTGAATTGAAAAAAATATCTTGGGAAAATAAAAAGCCGAACCGCTAACAGGCGTTATGTGACATTTTATCTAAATTGGCAGCTTTAAGCCAATATCATTAAGTTGGCTTAAAATGGCCTATTACAGTTTTTCTGCCTGCACTGTATATAGTAGGTATTTACAGTACAGGCGAAAATACTAAATTGGTCAAAAAGCGGCAATTAACAAAAAAAAGGCTTTTTTTGACCAATTTTTATATATTTGTATAAATTTCAATAAATTATGGTAGCAGTAATCACAGGTGATATAATAAATTCAAGGAAAGTAAATTCTGAAATTTGGCTTCCCAAGCTAAAAGAATATTTTTCAAAAATTATATTAGACAATGAAAAGTGGGAAATATATAGAGGTGATAGCTTTCAAATTGAAGTTGAAATTAACAACGCTTTAGAAGTTGCAATGTGCATAAAAGCATTGATAAAGTCCAATAACCAAATAGATGTTAGAATGTCAGTGGGTATTGGAGAAAAAAATTTTAAAGGAAAAAAAATTACAGAATCTTATGGAACTGCATATATAAATTCAGGGGAAAGTTTTGAAAAGATTAAAAATAACACACTAATTCTGAGAAGCCCTTTTCAAGAATTTGACGACTACTTCAACCCAATACTAAGATTATTAAGTTTTATAAGTAATAATTGGAAGCCCGTTACGTCTGAAACTATATTTTATACTTTGACACATCGAAAATTACTGCAGAAAGAAATAGCTGAAAGATTATCAAAAGATAAAACGACAGTAAATAAAGCCTTGAAAAGAGGTGGTTACGATGAAATAATAGAAATAATAGATTTATACTCCAAAAAAATACAACAATGTTTGAACTAATACTAAAAATTACACTTGCCCATTTAATTGGTGATTTCGTGCTCCAAACCAATAAAATGGTTGAAGACATAGAAACTAAAAAATTTGAATCAAAATACTTGTATTCACACATTATTATACATTTATCGTTAATCTTATTTATCACACAATTTGAAAAACAATATATTATACCAGCAATTGTATTATCAATTTCACATCTAATAATTGACGTAATAACTAAAATATTAATCAAGAATAAAATTAGCAACATTTACAATTTAATAATTGATCAAGTATTACATTCAATAACTATCGCAATTTTTATCAAATACTTTTATAATTATAAAATAGATTTTAAACTTATACTAAATTCCAAAAACTACCTGTTATTAACTGCCTTAATAAGCATAATCTTCGTATCAGCAATTATAATAAAAAAGATAATGGGAATATTTAATTATCCTTTACCTAATGACGGAATTAAAGACGCTGGAAAATACATAGGAATATTAGAAAGGTTATTTATTTTCGTTTTCATAATAACATCTTTTTGGGAAGGTGTTGGATTTTTATTGGCGGCCAAATCAATTTTTAGATTCGGCGACCTAAAAGAAAATAAGGAAATCAAATTAACAGAATATATTTTAATTGGAACTTTGATTAGTTTTGGATTTGCAATACTTATAGCTAAAATATATTTAAACCTAAAAAACGTCACATAGCCGCCGCTTCACGCAATTGCCGAGTTTTTCTTTTTACTTCAACAATAAAACAGACGCCAAAACCATTCAAAATATTAAAAGTCCTTTCGATGATTTGTGTTAAAAAAAAACTATTTTTGATAAGCTATAAAGCGAAACAAACCTTCGCCAAGCTACCCAAATTTGGGTGAATAAACAAAGGTTTGTTTTGCATATATACAAGTTACAAGCAAGTGTAGGACAACCGACAACTGGAGAACAAACCGACAGAAAACAGAAATTAAAAACGTAAATTTACGACCAAAACGAATAGACAAAATAAATGGCAAATAGCAATCTGACAAATGCAAGAAACGCAAAAAATGATGAATTTTATACGCAGTACCACGACATTCAAAAAGAAATCGAAGCGTATTTAGAGTACAATCAAAATGCTTTTCAAGGCAAGACAGTACTTATGCCTTGTGACGACCCAGAATGGAGCAGTTTTACTAAATTTTTCGCACAAAATTTTGAACGTTTTGGACTTAAAAAGTTAATAAGCACAAGCTACGCACCTGACAGTAAAAAATATAAAACAGTTTATCAACCAACTCTTTTTGAAGTTAACGACCCTCAATATGACGAATACAAAACTGTTAAAAACGGGAAAATATTTACAGTTACAAGAGACAAGTCAGGAGACGGAAAAATAGATGTGAATGATTTAGAATGGAAGTATTTAAAAGGTGATGGCGATTTCAATAGCAAAGAAATAAAAAAGTTAAGGGACGAATCAGATATAATTATCACGAATCCACCCTTTTCATTGTTTCGTGATTTTTTGGCGTGGGTTGTAGAAGCCGAAAAGCAATTTTTAATAATTGGCAATATGAATGCCATAACTTACAAAGAGTTATTCCCTCATATTAAGGAAAACAAAGTTTGGCTAGGTGCTACCAACTTCAATAAAGGAATGTACTTTAAAGTTCCTTCTGATTTTGTTTATGCAGACACTTATAAGTTTGAAAAAGAACAAAACGGAGAAAAAGTTAATCGTGTGCCAGGAGTTTGTTGGTTTACAAATATTGACCACGGAAGAAGACACCAACCAATGCCTTTGATGACAATGGAAGATAATTTGAAGTTTAGCAAGCATAAAGAAATCAAAGGTAAAAAATCATACGACACTTATACAAACTTTGATGCCATTGAAGTTCCTTTTGCAGACGCCATTCCAAGCGATTACGATGGTTTAATGGGAGTTCCAATTTCCTTTCTTGATAAATACTGTCCAGAACAATTTGATATAATAGGTTCAAATTTAACTCACGGGATTCCTATGTCTGAAGTTGCAAAAAAAGGAACTTTTGCACAAGGTGGTCCGAGCTTCTATACTGACAATGGTGATGGTACTTTTAAGAGAATATATACACGAATACTTATCAAACATAAAAACGTAAATAAATGAAAACAACTTTACGAATTGAAATTACAGTCAAAGATATTTGCGATGGTTTTGTATATAATCAACTTGAAGGAAAAGGATTATTTGGTTTGTCAGGAAAATTAACCATTCAACCCGAATACCAAAGAAATTATATTTATGCAGACGGCAAAAGAGATGTTGCCGTTATAGAATCTATTTTAAAGGGTTATCCATTAGGTTTGATTTATTTCAACAAAATTAATGACAATAATCTTGAAGTATTGGACGGTCAACAGCGCATTACAAGTTTTGGACGATTTGTAACTAATAAATTAGCTATCAAAGACGAAAATGGGATGGAACAATACTTTGACAGTATTGCGGCAGACAAACAAGAAAATATTTTGAACGCAAAGCTTCTTATTTATGAATGTGAAGGAACAGAAAGTGAAATAAAAGAATGGTTCAGAACTATAAATATTGCAGGCGTTCCACTCAATAATCAAGAATTACTAAATGCAGTTTATTCAGGTCCTTTTGTAACACTTGGCAAAGAAGAGTTTAGTAATAGTCAAAACGCAAATATCCAAAAATGGAGTGCTTATGTTTCAGGGAGTGCAAATCGACAAGAATTTTTAGAACGTGCACTTGATTGGGTAAGCAAAGGAAATATTGGCGACTATATGAGCCGACACAGATTTGACACCAACATTACAGAACTAAAAAATTATTTTACAAGTGTTATAGATTGGGTTTCTACTGTTTTTACAGACGTTGAAAGCGAAATGAAAGGACTTGAATGGGGGCGTTTATATGAGACATATCGTAAACAACCTTACAATTCAAAGACAGTATCAGACGAACTAAAAAAACTCTATGCTGACCCTTATGTAAAAAATAGAAGGGGAATTTTTGAATACATTTTAGGCGGTTCGACAGACACAAAGTTACTTGAAGTACGTGTTTTTGATGAAGCGACCAAAAAATCTGTTTATGCAAAACAAAAAGCAGAAGCAGAAAAAAATGGCACTTCAAATTGTCCATTGTGTGCAATTGGAAACAATGCGAATAAGAATAAAATATGGTCATTAGCCGAAATGGATGCAGACCACGTTTCAGCTTGGAGTAAAGGCGGTACGACTGACATTAAGAATTGCGAAATGTTATGCAAAACTCACAACAGAGCAAAAGGTAATAAGTAAAAAATGGATGGACAAACCACGAAAGAAAGAACACCAGCTTGTAGCAGCACCTACAAGAAATTGGCGGTTCAGTGGTTAAATGAACATTCGTGCTTCGTATCAAGTTCAGTGCTGGCAGACCGTTTTGTGCTTCGAAATCGCCAATTCTTGTAGCTGCAAAACGCTCGTTGTATGCGTTTTTGCAGAACCGAATTTAAATAATAAATTTGACGATTATAACAAATAAATAAAATGACAGTTGAATTTACTTTTACCCAAGAAAATCAAACTATTTCTGTCAAATATGTTTTTATAAAAGCTACTTCATAGCGACTTCTAAATAAATAGTTAAAAAACAGGGAATATCTGCAATAAAAAATATGCAATATTCAATATTCCGTTTATAATTGATAATTATATTTAAATAAAATACGGATTACGTTATTAATATTCAAAAACTAAAGCCTTTTATTGAATATATAATAGTTTGTTTATCAATAAGTTATAAACTTTCGGTTGATTTTTATCATACAAAATACGAAATCGTTTTCATAAATTTGTGGCATTATAATTACAATTTTAACAAAGAAATTTATGAAAAAACTTCTATTGGGTAATGAAGCGTTGGCACAAGGCGCCATTGATGCCGGTTTATCAGGTGTTTATGCCTATCCGGGAACGCCATCTACCGAAATAACCGAATATATTCAAAAATCAAAAATAGCGCAAGAATTAAAGATTCATTCCTCGTGGTCTGTCAACGAAAAAACTGCGATGGAAGCCGCCTTAGGAATGTCTTATGCCGGAAAAAAATCGATGGTGGTGATGAAACATGTGGGTTTAAACGTGGCGGCGGATGTGTTTATGAACATGTCAGTTTCGGGAATTAACGGCGGATTGGTGGTGGTTGTGGCCGATGATCCTTCGATGCATTCCTCCCAAAACGAACAAGATTCCCGCTATTATGGCAAATTTGCCATGATTCCTATGTTGGAGCCTTCCAACCAGCAAGAATGCTACGATATCACAAAATATGCTTTTGAACTTTCGGAAAACTTAGGATTGCCAGTGCTGATCAGATTGGTTACAAGATTGTCGCATTCAAGAGCCGACGTTGTTACCGGGGAAAAGATGGCACAAAACACCGTTCATTTGCCAAAAATTTCAACACAATTTCAGTTGATTCCGATGCATGCGCGTGGCCTATATAAACATTTGGTCGACATTCAGCCTGATATACTTGAAATTTCAGAAAATAGCGCCTTTAATATTTTTCATCAAGGCGCCAACAAAACCATCGGAATTATCGCTTCCGGAATCGCCTTTAATTATTTGATGGAAAATTTTGAGGACGGCGAATGCCCTTATCCGGTTTTAAAAATTTCGCAATATCCATTGCCAAAAGAACCCATCAAAGAATTGTTTGATACCTGTGAAAAAATATTGGTTTTGGAAGACGGCTATCCTTTTATTGAAGAAACCATTTCCGACTTTTTAGGCGAAAACAGAAAAGTAATCGGGCGTTTAAGCGGCGATATTCCAAGAGTTGGCGAACTAAATCCCGATAATATTGCAAATGCGTTGGGATTTGACATCGTGATTAATGACAAACTTCCAAAAGTGGTGATGGGCAGGCCGCCGCAATTGTGCGTAGGCTGCGGCCACAACGATTTGTTTAATGCTATCAATGCCTTAAAAAATGAATCGGCAACGCAACAGGTTTTTGGCGATATCGGCTGTTCGGCCTTAGGCGTTTTGTCGCCTTATGAAAGTATAAACACCTTAATTGAAATGGGCGCTTCCATCACAATGGCAAAAGGCGCATCCGACGCGGGAATTCATCCGGCAATTGCCGTTATTGGCGATTCCACTTTTACACATTCCGGAATGACCGGCTTATTGGATGTCATTATCGAAAAAACACCGATCACCGTTATTATTTCCGACAATTCCGCCATCGCGATGACCGGAGCGCAGGATTCAGCGGCTTCTGGAAGGTTAATTTCTATTTGCAAAGGTTTGGGAATTGAGGAAGATCATTTAAAAATAATAACGCCGCTTCATAAAAATTTACAGGAAAATATTGATATCATTCGTGAAGAAATAAATTATAAAGGCGTTTCTGTGATTATTTCCCAACGTCCTTGCGTCCAACTTCCGAAGGAGAAAAAAGATAAATTAAAAGAATATACAAACGTGTCAATAAATTAAATTATGCACTCAAAAATAAACATCATTTTAGCCGGCGTTGGCGGACAAGGAATTTTAACCATTGCGGCCATTTTGGACACAGCCGCTTTGGATAACAATTTATACATCAAACAATCGGAAGTTCACGGAATGAGCCAACGTGGCGGTGCCGTACAATCTCACGTGCGAATTTCGGACCAACCCATTTACTCCGATTTAATTCCGCAGGGAAAAGCGGATATGATTATTTCTGTGGAACCGATGGAATTGTTGCGTTATTTGCCATTTCTGAAAAAAGACGGCTATTTGATCACCGATTCCAATCCGTTTGAAAATATTAAAGATTATCCTGAATTGGAAACACTTTACCATGAAATAAAATCACATAAAAACCATATTTTGATTGATGCGATGAAAATTGCGAAAGAATTGGGAAATTCAAAAGCAACGAATATTGTTTTATTGGGCGCGGCGTCTTCTTTAATTCCATTAAGCGATGAAAGTTTTCAAAAGGCGATTGCCGCACTTTTTGAAAGAAAAGGCGAGCGCATTGTTGCAAAAAACCTGGAAGCTTACTTAAAAGGCAAAGAAATTGCCGCTGAAATAGTTTCCTAATACCCTCATATACTGATGCTGAACAAAGAATTACTGAATCCCAAAAGCATTGTTGTTATTGGTGCTTCGAACAATATTCACACACCTGGCGGAAGCGTTTTAAAAAATTTAATCGCCCACAATTTTAAAGGTGAATTGTTTGCCGTAAATCCGAAAGAAACGGAAGTACAAGGAATAAAATGCCATAAAAATGTGACTGAAATTCCGCAAGTTGATTTGGCGATTATCGCCATCGCGGCAAAATTTACCTTGGAAACAGTTCAAATTTTAACACAACAAAAAAACACCAAAGGATTTATTATTTTTTCGGCTGGCTTCGGCGAAAAAGATGCTGAAGGCAAAAAACTGGAAGAACAAATTGTTCAAGAAATAAACGCCGTTGGCGGAACACTTTTGGGCCCGAACAATATTGGGTTGATCAACACAAATTACGCAGGCGTATTTACCACGCCAATTCCAAAATTAAACCCAAAAGGAGTCGATTTTATTTCTGGTTCGGGCGCAACTGCCGTATTTATTATGGAAGCCGCCATGGCAACCGGATTGACGTTTTCAAGCGTTTATTCTGTTGGAAATTCAGTGCAAATTGGCGTTGAAGAAGTGTTGGAACATTTAGATGAAACTTTTGAAAATGGAAAAAGTTCGGAAGTGAAATTATTATATATTGAAAGCATTGAGAATCCGCAAAAACTATTAAAACACGCCGCTTCATTAATTGCAAAAGGCTGTAAAATTGCCGCCATAAAAGCAGGAAGTTCCTCGGCAGGAAGCAGGGCGGCGAGTTCGCACACAGGCGCATTGGCCAATTCGGACGTTGCGGTGGACGCTTTGTTCAAAAAAGCCGGCATTGTGCGTTGCTACGGAAGAAATGAATTGATTACCGTTGCCGGAATTTTTATGCACAAAGAATTAAAAGGCAAAAATATTGCGATAATTACGCACGCCGGAGGACCTGCAGTGATGCTTACCGATGCTTTATCCAAAAACGGACTGAACGTTCCGGAAATTACCGGAAAAGCAAGCGAAGCATTGCTACATAAATTATTTTTGGGCTCTTCCGTTTCAAATCCAATAGATTTTTTGGCGACAGGAAATGCAGAGCAACTGGAAACTATTATCGATTATTGTGAAAATGAATTTTTGGAAATTGATGCGATGGTAGTCATTTTTGGAAGTCCGGGCTTGTTTGAAGTGTACGATGTTTACGATGTTTTAGACAAAAAAATGCGCGAATGCAAAAAACCTATTTTTCCTGTTTTGCCTTCGGTGGTAAACGTAAAAAAGGAAATCGATTATTTTATTGAAAAAGGAAACATCAATTTTCCTGATGAAGTATTGTTTGGAAACGCTTTGGCCAAAATATATAAAACTGAAAAACCAATTTCAACAGAAAAAACAAAAATCAATCTTGATTTAGAAGCGATCAGAGCCATCATAAATACTGCCGAAAATGGTTATTTAGCACCTCAACAGGTAAAAGAACTGTTGTTGGCAGCTAAAATTCCCTTGGTCAATGAAGCTATTTGCACCACAAAAAAAGCGTGCTTGTCAGAAGCGCTGAAACTCGGTTTTCCGGTGGTGATGAAAGTTGTTGGACCGATACACAAATCGGATGTGGGCGGTATTATTTTAAATATCAATTCTACTGAAAAACTGGCCGCTTCCTTTAGTGAAATTATGAAAATAGCGGGCGCAAAAGCGGTGTTGATACAGCCCATGAAAAAAGGCATGGAACTTTTTATCGGCGCCAAAAAAGAAGGAAATTTCGGACACATGGTTTTATGCGGATTGGGCGGAATTTACATTGAAGTTTTAAAAGACATCAATGTGGCATTGGCACCGGTTTCAGAAATGGAAGGCATTGAAATGATTCAAAATTTAAAATCGTACAAAATAATTCAGGGAATCAGAAATCAGGAAGGCGTGAATGAAAAATTGTTTGCGGAAATTATCGTAAAAATTTCCGATTTAATAATGGCTGCCCCTGAAATTGCTGAGTTGGATTTGAATCCGCTTTTTGGAAATTCAAAAGAAATTTTTGCGGTTGATGCCAGAATTATGATTGAAAAAAACAACTAAATTCTAAAAAATAAAGCTTTTTTTAGGGATAGACGTGGAAATCCTTTTTTGAGGCTTTTTGCCGAAAAAAAGATTGAAGCATATAGCCCGACCCTTGTGGTAACGCCCAAATTCTGATTTTTTTTGATTTGTTATTTAGAATTCAATCGAATTTAAAACGATTTTTCAAACGGAATTCGGTTCACGATACTTCTTCCCAAGGTAACCTCATCGGCATATTGTAGCTCATCGCCTACCGCTATACCGCGCGCTATGGTTGAAGTTTTAATAGGCAATCCTTCAAATTGTTTATAAATATAAAAGTTGGTGGTATCGCCTTCAATGGTAGAGCTCAACGCAAAAATAACCTCTTTGATGGTTCCCGATTTTACTTTATCAATTAGGCTATTAATTGTTAAATTATGCGGGCCAATGCCTTCGATTGGAGAGATTTTTCCGCCCAAAACGTGGTACAAACCTCTAAATTGCGAAGTGTTTTCAATGGCCATCACATCGCGAACATCTTCAACCACACAAATAATTTCTGAATTTCGGGAGGAATTTGAACAAATTTCACAAACATCCTTGTCGGAAATGTTGTGGCATTTTTCACAAAATTTAATCTCATCCACCAATTTATTAAGTGCAACCGCCAATTGATGGGTTTGCGATGCCGGCTGCTTCAGTAAATGCAACACCAAACGCAACGCCGTTCTTTTGCCAATTCCAGGCAATTGAGAAACTTCATTTACGGCATTTTCCAATATTTTTGACGAAAAATTCATGCTGCAAATATACAATTAGGAAAGATATTCCCAATAATTTTGCTTTCTTTGTTATTTCTAATATTAAAATTATTTAATGGAGCCAATTTTTCTTCTTTCACTTATTGCAGTTTATTTTAGTTTGCTAATTTTAATAGCGCACCTCACGGGGAAAAATGCCAGCAACGAAACTTTTTTTAAAGCCAACAAGAAATCGCCTTGGTACATTGTAGCATTTGGAATGGTTGGCGCATCCCTTTCTGGCGTTACTTTTATTTCTATTCCTGGTTGGGTGCAAAGTTCGCAGTTTAGCTATATGCAAGTCGTTTTTGGCTATTTGTTTGGTTATTTGGTAATTGCGTATGTCTTGATTCCAATTTATTATAATTTGCAGGTAACTTCTATTTATGAATTTCTAAAACATCGTTTTGGGCCAACAACCCATAAAACCGGGGCATTTTTCTTTTTTGTTTCAAGGGTTTTAGGCTCCGCTTTCAGATTATTTTTGGTGGCTTCCGTTTTACAGTATTACATTTTTGACTCATGGAATGTTCCTTTTGAAATTACGGTTATTCTCTCCATTCTATTAATTTGGGTTTATACATTTAACGGAGGAATTAAGACAATTGTTTGGACCGATACGCTGCAAACTGCTTTTATGCTTTTTTCGCTAATCGCCACCATTTATATAATTATCAACAAATTAAATTGGTCTGTCTCAGATATTTTTGCTTCGGAGGAATTTAAACAATATAGCCAAATTATATTTACCGATGATTTTAGCGATAAGAAACACTTTTTAAAATCGTTTTTTGGCGGAATGTTTATTGCCATTGGAATGACCGGATTGGACCAGGATATGATGCAAAAAAACCTGACATGCAAAAACACCAAAGAAGCGCAATGGAATGTAATTTCACTTGGCTTGGTGCTAATTATTGTTAATTTTATATTTTTGGTTTTAGGCGCTTTGTTGTTTATTTATGCAGAAAAATTTGGGATTGCAACGCCTGTGATAGATGGCTCAGTTAAAACAGATTTGCTATTTCCCGAAATTGCGCTTAAGGGTAATTTAGGAATTTACATCGGAATTTTTTTTATTTTAGGTTTGATTGCGGCCGCCTATTCAAGCGCCGATAGCGCCTTAACTGCTTTAACAACCTCATTTTGCATCGATTTTTTAGACATTAAAAACAGAGAAAAATCAAAGCAAATTGGGATTCGCAAAAAAACGCATATTGCAATTTCAATAGTGTTAATTGTTGTAATTATTATCTTTAGATATGTGCTAAAAGAAAATGTGATAAGCAATGTGCTCCAAGTTGCATCTTATACTTACGGCCCACTTTTGGGATTGTTTGCTTTTGGAATTTTCACCAAAATTCACATAAAGGATTCTTTTGTTTGGGTTGTGGCGATACTTTCGGTGATTATTACCTACTTCTTAAACGACTATTCTGTCCAGCTTTTAAATGGTTATGTTTTTGGTTATGAGCTATTAATTGTAAACGGATTGATCACTTTTATGGGCCTTTTAATCATACAAGCACCAAAAAAAGAAATCAATGAAAGCGTCTTAAACCAATAAAAGATTTTTAATTTTGTGGCATGGAGAATGATTTAAGCAATTATAGAAAAAATTACCAAAAAAGCGAACTTTCTGAAGAAGGAATTTCTGAAAATCCGATGGAATTATTTCAAAAATGGTTTTATGAAGTGGAGGAATCTGAAGGTGATACTGAAGTGAATGCGGTTACGGTTTCAACCATTGGCGCAGACGGATTTCCAAAAGCCAGGGTAGTTTTATTAAAAAAATTCACTTGGGAAGGATTTATTTTTTTTACCAATTACCGCAGTGAAAAAGGAAAAGCCATTGCCCTAAACCCAAATGTTTGTTTGTCTTTTTTTTGGCAAGGCATAGAGCGCCAGGTTATTATTAAAGGTGTTGCAGAAAAACTTTCTGAAAATTTATCGGATGGGTATTTTGAGTCGCGACCCGACGGAAGCAAATTGGGTGCTTGGGCTTCAGACCAAAGTGAAGTGGTGCCCTCTCGCAATTTTTTGGATGAACGATTGGCCTCATTTGAAAAACAATACGAAAATAAAGAAATTGACCGCCCGAAACATTGGGGCGGCATTCTCGTAAAACCAATTAGCATCGAATTTTGGCAAGGACGCCCAAATCGCATGCATGATAGAATTCGATATACGCTTCAGGAAGATTTTAACTGGAAAATTGAGCGATTGGCTCCTTAAACAGTATCTTTGAACCTCAATAAAAACAGATGAAAACACTTTATATTGTTAGGCACGCAAAATCTTCCTGGGATTACGAAGGTATTAAGGACATTGATCGCCCGTTGAAAGAAAGAGGAATTAATGATGCTTATTTAATTTCAAATGTGCTGCAAAAAAAAATTGCGACGCCAGATGTTTTTATTGCGAGTTGCGCAAACAGGGCGCTGCATACGGCAATGATTTTCACTTATACTTTTAATTTTCCGCTGGCCAATTTGAGGATCAGCAAATCGCTGTTCAATTTCAGCGACGGTTATTTAATAAAAACGGTAAAAGCTTTGGATGATGGATTTGATTCGGCCATTATTTTTAGCCACGACCACGGCATAAGCGATTTTGTGAATAAATTTGGAAACCTTCATGTTGATAAAGTGCCAACTTGCGGCGTTGTAGGAATTAAATTCGACACAAATCACTGGAAAGACATTAAATCGGGAAAAACATTTTTGACAGAATTTCCCAAAAATTATAAATAGCCCTATTTTGAAAATTGAAAAACTTGCCGGAATTGATATTGGTTCTAACGCCATAAGATTGTTATTGGTGAACGTGATAACCGAACAAAATAAAGTTCAAAAGCCAAGTTTCAAAAAATCAGCACTGGTCCGTGTTCCCATCCGTTTGGGTGCCGACACATTTTTGAGCGGAAAAATCTCTGAAGAAAATAAAATTAGAATGATAAAAGCCATGGAAGCTTTCAAATTATTGATGGAAGTTCACGGCGTTCAAAAATATAAAGCCTGCGCCACATCGGCGATGCGGGAAGCGAGCAACGGACATGAAGTCGTAAACGAAATTTATGAAAAAACATCCGTAAAAATTGACATTATTGACGGCACTGAAGAGGCCAAGATAATTTTTGGCACAGATTTAAGTACGGTCATTACCGTTAAAAATTCTTATTTATATGTTGATGTTGGCGGTGGAAGCACCGAAATAACGCTTTTTTCAAAAGGAAAAATCATCAACTCGAAATCCTTTAAAATTGGAACCGTACGTTTATTGGACGACCATAAAGAATTTAAAAATATTTGGAAAAGCATGGAACTTTGGGTCAAAGAAAATACCAAAAATTTAAAGAAAATAGCAGTCATTGGATCTGGAGGAAACATCAATAAAATTTTCAAAATCTCAGGAAAACCAATGGGCAAACCATTGTATTTAAGTTACCTAAAAGACCAACTGGAATTATTGAGCAATTTAAGCTATGAAGAGCGCATTATGCAGCTGGACTTAAATCCGGACAGGGCAGACGTAATTATACCCGCCACCAAAATTTATTTATCCATTATGGAATGGAGCGGCGCGAATAAAATCTTTGTTCCGAAAATTGGACTTGCAGATGGTATTGTGAAAAACTTATACTACGAAAAGTAAATCCTATCCCCAGCCTCCCATACTAAAACGGGACAGGCCTGCCTCCGGCAGGTAAACTTTCCGAAGGAAAGGGAGTTTGATTAATTTTAAATTTGAGATTTGGGAACCTTTTAACTTTTAATTCCCCCTTCGGGGGTTAGGGGGCCTTTTATAAATTCCTCCACCAGTTTACCCACTGATTTTTCGGCAATTTTAGCCACTTTTTGCACTTCTTCGTGTGAAACTGCTTCCACAATTCCTTCAACACCCAAATCTGTAATTACGGATATTCCAAAACAAGTCATACCCATATGTTTGGCGACAATCACCTCAGGAACGGTTGACATTCCAACCGCATCAGCGCCTAAATTTTTCACCATTTTATATTCTGCAGGCGTTTCAAAAGTTGGTCCTTGCAAAGCCAAATAAACTCCTTTATGAACCGGAATCTCCATTTTTTGCGCTATTTGATCCATTTTAGCAATCATTTTTTTGCTGTACGCCTCGTGCATATCAACAAATCTCGGTCCGAAACGTTCATCATTTTTTCCATGCAAAGGATGCACAGGCATAAAATTGATGTGATCGGTTATGATCATAATGTCACCGACTTTAAAAGCAGGATTTACGCCGCCGGATGCATTTGAAACAATTAAATTTTCAACGCCCAAAAATTTCATCACCCGCACCGGAAAAACGGTTTGTTCCATCGTCCATCCTTCATAAAAATGAAATCGGCCGCGCATGGCAATCACTTTTTTGTCGCCAATGGTGCCATAAATCAATTCTCCTGAATGACCTTCAACCGTTGAAACCGGAAAATTAGGAATTTCATTGTAGGGAATTGAAAATTCAATGTCGATTTTCTCAACCAAATTTCCCAAACCTGTGCCTAAAATAATCCCGTAATCTGCTTTTGAAATTCCTTTATTTTGTAAGAATTTAACTGTTTCCTGAACTTTGTTCCACATAATTTTTTATAAGATTGTCAAACTCGTTTTTACGAGTTATAAACGTTGTTTTTATTGAGATATAATGCAAGTTTTTTAGTTTTCCAAAAATACGGACATAATCCTTCTCTGTTGTTAAAATAATATTATTTGTTGCTGATAACGATTCATAAGCCGCATTTATTTCCCCAAGGTCATTTAAACTGAAATGATGATGGTCAGGATATTTCAGATGTTTAAAATTAAGCTTTTTGCTTTTCAAATAATCTGTCAATGGTTTAGGATTTGCAATTCCGGTCAACAATAAAATTTGAAAATCGGACAAATCACTTAAATCCAACTTGGAATCGCCTTTTAACTGCGTATCATAAGTGATGGCAGTGAAAAATACTTGCTGATTTGCTTTCGGATGTAACTTTTTGGTAATTTCATTCTGTGCTGTTTCTGAAATATCAGCAGGGCATTTGGTTACAACGATGGCTTGCGCCCTATTGGCCCCAGAAGCTTTCTCGCGCAAATCACCGGTTGGCAGCATTGTGTCATTAACATATAATTTGTCGTAAGTTGTCAGAAGCATATTAAATCCGCCCCGAACTTTCCTGTGTTGAAATGCATCGTCCAGCAAAATAACCTGCGGCGGATTTTCCAATTCCTCCAATTTTCTGATTCCGTTGGTTCTGTCGGCATCAACACAAACAATAATTTCAGGATATTTTATATGAATTTGATAGGATTCATCACCCAAAATTTCCGTAGAAATAGTCGAGTCAGCCATTAAAAAACCTTTGCTTTTTCTTTTATAACCTCTGCTTAAAACCGCAATTTTATAATCGTTTTTCAGCAAATCGATTAAATATTCAATTTGAGGCGTTTTTCCGGTTCCGCCAACGCTTAAATTTCCGACAACAATTGTTGGTGTTTTAAAATCCGTAGATTTCAACAAGCCAACATCGTATAAATAATTACGCAAACTTGTAATTAATCCATACAATATTGAAAAAGGATATGCTATTTTTCTTAAAAACTTCACTTAAGCGAAAATACAAAACAAAATCAGAAAATATATTCATTATTACTTTAACTTTCTTTGGTAAATTTTATCTTTGTTTCACTAACACTTTTGAAAGATGATAATTAAAGATATTGCCGTATGCATTGAAGAAATTGCCCCTTTAAGTTATGCCGAAGATTTTGACAATGTGGGTTTGTTGGTGGGCGACTACAACACAATAGTCACCGGAGTTTTGGTGACATTGGACACCTTAGAATCCGTTGTTGATGAAGCCATCGAAAATAACTGCAACTTCATCGTGAGTTTTCATCCTATTTTATTTTCAGGATTAAAAAAACTGAACGGGAAAAATTATGTGGAACGCGCAGTGATTAAAGCCATCAAAAACGACATTGCCATTTATGCGATGCATACGGCTTTGGACAATTCATTTTACGGCGTAAACGCAAAAATGTGTGAAGTTTTAGGGTTGAAAAACAAAAAAATATTGATTCCGCAAAAAAATACGCTTAAAAAACTCACCACTTACGCGCCAATTGCCGCTGCCGAAAAAGTACGACAAGCACTTTTCAACGCTGGCGCCGGAACCGTTGGCAATTATGACCATTGCAGTTTTAACGCAGAAGGTTACGGCACTTTTAAGGGCAACGAAAATTCAATTCCGGTTTATGGAGAAAAAGAAAAATTACATCAGGAAAAAGAAACCTTAATTGGGGTTATTTTTGAAAAACACAAGGAAAGAAATATCCTTTCCGCGCTTTTTGAATCGCATCCTTATGAAGAAGTTGCCTACGAAATAGTTTCTTTGGATAACACAAATCAGGAAATTGGCTTGGGAATGATCGGTGAACTGGACGAAGAAAAAAGCGAAACCGACTTCCTTAATCTGTTGAAAAAAACCATGAATTCAAAAGGCATTCGCCATTCGGAATTGTTGGGTAAACCTATTAAGAAAGTCGCTGTTTTAGGAGGTTCCGGCAGCTTTGCCATTGACAAAGCCCTAAAAGCCGGCGCCGATATTTACGTAACTGCAGACATCAAATATCACGAGTTTTACAAAGCCGAAAACAAACTGGTTATTGCAGACATTGGACACTATGAAAGTGAACAATTCACAAAAAATCTTTTAGTTGATATACTTACAAAAAAATTTCCTAATTTTGCAATCATTTTATCACAAAAAAACACAAATCCAATTTATTACTTATAATATGGCTAAAAGCAAAGAAGTTACTGTTGAAGAAAAGTTAAGAGCTCTTTATGATTTGCAATTAATCGATTCAAGAATTGATGAAATTAAAAGCGTAAGAGGTGAATTACCTTTAGAAGTTGAAGATTTAGAAGATGAAGTTATTGGGTTAAACAAAAGACTTGTTAATTTAGATGAAGAAGTAGATGCTTTAAAAAAAGAAATTACCGACAAAAAGTTGGTGATTGACGAAGCAAACACTTTGGTTAAAAAATATACGGAACAACAAAAGAAAGTCCGCAACAACAGAGAATTCAATTCAATCAGCAAAGAAACTGAATACCAAGAACTTGAAATTGAATTGGCTGAAAAAAGAATTAAAGAGCACAGAGCCAAAATTGAGCAAAAAAACGAAGTGATTGAAGGCACAAAAGCAAACCTTGCCAGAAAAGAAGAATTGCTTAAACATAAGGCTGCTGAGTTGAACGATATCATGAGCGATACCGAAAAAGAAGAAAATATTTTGCTTGAAAAATCTAGAGAATACGCTGAATTGATTGATGACAATTTATTGGCGGCTTACAATAGAATCAGATCGAACGTAAAAAATGGCTTGGCGGTTGTTTCTATTGAAAGAGGCGCTTCAGGCGGATCATTTTTCACCATTCCACCACAAAGACAAGTTGAAATTTCGAGTCGCAAAAAAATCATTACTGATGAATACAGCGGCAGAATTTTAGTTGACGGCGCTTTGGCGGAAGAAGAAAGAGAAAAAATCGAAAAACTTTTAAAGTAAATTTCCTAAAAAGGCTTCCAAATCGGAAGCCTTTTATTTTTTGGTCGCTTTGATGGAATAGAGCAACGGAAATAATTTTTCACCACCTTTTTGCACAAACATTCCATCTTCAGTTTCCACCATTTCCGGCAACACATTATAAGGAGATTTTTCAAATTCGTGCAAAAATTCTATATGAAGTCCGGCATTCGACAATGCCGATATAACTTCCCCCAAACCGTGGTTCCATCCATATTCTTTGCTGATAATATCAGCATCTTTGTTGGTGTAAGTTCCTTTGTATTCCTCATAAATCACCTCGCTATTTTGGTAAGGATAAATGAGTTTTGGCGGCGTTTGCAAATAATTGAACATCCAAACAATTGGGTGAAATTCAATCAAATAAAACACACCGCCTTTATTGAGTTTTTCGGCAATAATTTCACCCCAGGTTTTTAAATCGGGCAACCAGCCAATAACGCCATAAGAGGTGAAAACAATGTCAAACTTTCCTTTTACATTTTTGGGAACGTCATACAAATTGCTTTCAATAAAAGTGGCATCCAAACCCAATGCTGTATTCAACAATTTTGCATTTTTGATGCCTTCATTTGAAATATCGATGCCGGTACATTTGGCTCCCAGCCTGCTCCAGCTCAATGTATCCTGGCCAAAATGACATTGCAAATGCAACAACGATTTTCCTTTAACGTCGCCCAATTCTTCCAACTCAAATTTGTTTAGGGATGTTTTTCCTTTTTTGAAGCCTTCAACATCGTAAAAATCAGATTTGATGTGAATACCTACTTTTTTGTTCCAGGTATCTTTGTTTACCTCAAAATATTTCTGATTTTTATTTTCCATTTAGTTAAATTTTAAAATAAATAATTATTAATAAACACAAGCAATCCCAACCAAATTATGGGTACCGATTCCACCCAAAAACTGGTATAATACCGCGACCTTTTTGGCGACGAAAACCATAAGGAAAGTCCGGCAAGAATTGAAATTATAAACACAATCAGAAAACCAAGATACGTAAAATTTTCTTTGAAAATTTCCAACAAAACAAAACCAAACAACAGTAAAATTCCCAAAACTTTTGAGGAAGTAATTCCCAAAATTTGGGGCAAGGTTTTTAATGATTTTGAATCTGCATTCATATCGCGAATGTCAAAAGGAATCGTAATCGCCAACAGAAATAAAATCCGCTGAAAAAACTCCAGATAAACTGCGGAAGTAAATTGATAATTGGCTTCATACAAAGGAAAAAATACCGAAATACCCGCCCAAGCTATGACAATACTGAAAATTTTTATCATCGGGAAATTCCGGAATGAAACCTCCAATTTCCCTATTTTAAACAATGGAATTGCATAAAAAAACGTCATAAAAGCAAAGGGAAACAATATCAAAAGTGATGTTGGGTTAAAATCGGCAAAAAATAAAATAATTGCCAACCCCAAAATCGACAAAATCAGCAACAGCAATATTTCTTTAATATTCATAAAAAACCAGTCCTTAAACCAATTTAACCTGTTATTTTTTATTTCGTAAAATCGAATAAAATTATAGGAAATCAGTATAGAAAAAGCCACAAATATCGGCGTTAAACGGTCTGTTATTCCAAAGTTAACCAGCGTGATTTTCGTCAATGAAAATCCGGCCAAGGCAACATGAATATTGCTAAAAATATAAAAATCAAGAATTTTTTTAAACAAACGCATTTAACAAAAGTACATAATTGCCATTAGAGTGATTTTCTTGGTTAACAAAATATTATAATTAAGTAATCGGGATGGCATGTGAATTCTATAATTTTCATTAAATTTGGGAACATTAAAATAAAAAAATACCAAAACATAAATGAGAACAGATTCCTTTGTTTTAAGACATATTGGACCTCGAGAAAATGAGGTGAAAGAAATGGTTGCCATTATTGGTGTTCAATCGTTAGATGAATTAATCGACAAAACAATTCCGACTGATATTCGATTGCCTAAAGAATTGAATTTACCAAAAGCAATGAGTGAGTTTGAGTATTTAACTCATATTCAATCGCTTGCCAACAAAAACAAATTATTTAAAAATTATATTGGCTTGGGTTATCACCCAACAATTCTTCCGGGCGTTATTCAAAGAAATATTTTGGAAAATCCGGGATGGTATACTTCTTACACACCTTATCAGGCTGAAATTTCACAAGGCCGAATGGAAGCTTTAATCACTTATCAAACAATGATCTGCGATTTAACAGGTTTAAAAATAGCGAATGCTTCTTTATTGGATGAAGGAACTGCGGCAGGAGAAGCCATGTTAATGCTTTTTCATTCTAGATCCCGCAATCAGGCAAACGCCTCAAAATTCTTTGTTTCAAATGAAGTTTTGCCTCAAACCATGGATGTTTTAAAAACACGTGCAATTCCGTTGGATATAGAACTTGTGTTTGGTGATCACGAAAAATTTGAATTTACCAATGAAATATTTGGGGCATTAATTCAATATCCGGGAAAAAGCGGCCAAATTTATGATTATGCAGCGTTTGTTGAAAAAGCGAAAGTTGTTGAGGCAAAAATAGCGGTAGCGGCAGATTTATTAAGTTTGTCATTATTAACGCCTCCTGGCGAATGGGGTGCCGATGTGGTAATTGGAACTACCCAACGATTTGGAATTCCGATGGGTTATGGCGGTCCGCACGCAGGTTATTTTGCAACCAAAGAAGACTATAAACGCAATTTGCCAGGACGTATCATTGGTGTTTCCGTGGATAAAAATGGAAACCGTGCCTTACGTATGGCTTTACAAACCAGAGAACAACACATAAAACGCGAAAAAGCAACTTCAAATATTTGCACTGCCCAGGTTTTATTGGCTGTGATGGCAGGAATGTATGGTGTTTATCACGGGCCAAAAGGCATAAAATATATTGCAACCAACATTCAAAACCTGGCTTCAACCTTAAATAAAGGTTTAAAAGATCTCGGTTTAAAACAATTAAACAGCACGTTTTTTGACACTTTGCTTGTTGAAGTTTCAAATGCGGCCAAAGTGAAAGAAATTTCAGAAAAAAATGAAGTAAACTTTTATTATCCGTCAAAAAATTTAGTGGGAATTTCAGTGAATGAAACCACCAATTTAGCGGACGTTAATGAAATACTCGCTATTTTGGCTGAAGCAGAAGGCAAAAAACCAGTCCTTTTAAATGCAATTTCTGAAAATACAATTCCTGCAAAATTTGCTAGAACTTCTCCATTTATGGAAAATGAAGTTTTTGAAAAATACCATTCGGAAACCGAAATGATGCGTTTCATCAAAAGATTGGAAAGAAAAGATATTTCATTAACACATTCTATGATTTCGTTGGGCTCTTGCACCATGAAATTAAATGCCGCTTCTGAAATGTTTCCGATAAGTTCTCCAAGCTGGGGAAATATGCACCCGTTTGTTCCAATAGAACAAGCACAAGGTTTTCAGGAAGTCATCAAAGGTTTGGAAGAAGCGCTTAATGAAATAACAGGTTTTTATGCAACTTCATTGCAGCCAAATTCGGGCGCTCAAGGCGAATATGCAGGTTTAATGGTGATAAAAGCTTACCTCGAATCAAAAGGTGAAGGCCATAGAAATATTTGTTTAATTCCTTCATCGGCACACGGAACCAATCCTGCATCAGCAGTAATGGCGGGCTTTAAGGTGATTGTTACCAAAACAAATGAGCATGGAAATATTGATGTAGATGATATTAGAGAAAAAGCGTTGTTGTACAAAGACAGTTTGGCTGCTTTGATGGTCACTTATCCTTCCACTCATGGTGTTTTTGAAAGCTCCATTAAAGAGATTACGAAGATTATCCACGATAATGGCGGACAAGTTTATATGGATGGCGCCAATATGAACGCGCAAGTTGGGTTGACAAATCCGGCCACCATTGGTGCGGATGTTTGCCATTTAAACTTGCACAAAACTTTCGCAATTCCTCATGGAGGCGGTGGCCCGGGCGTTGGACCAATTTGTGTCGCCAAACATCTTGCACCGTTTTTACCTTCAAATCCGGTTGTTAAAACTGGCGGCGAACAAGGAATTACTGGTGTTTCTTCGGCTCCTTGGGGCTCGGCGTTGGTTTTGCTGATTTCTTACAGCTACATAAAAATGTTGGGTTCAAACGGTTTAAAACAAGCGACGATGTATGCTATTTTAAATGCGAACTATATGAAATCCCGATTAGAGAAACATTTTAAGATTTTATATACGGGAGAAAACGGATTCTCGGCGCATGAAATGATTGTGGACTTTAGAGATTATAAAAACTTTGGAGCCGATGTTACGGATATCTCAAAACGATTGATGGATTATGGTTTCCACGCACCAACGCTTTCTTTTCCGGTTCATGACACGTTAATGATTGAACCAACGGAAAGTGAAGGAAAACTAGAATTAGATCGTTTTTGCGACACGCTTATCAGCATAAAAAGTGAAATTATGGACAATGATGGCGTTTTGATTCCAATGCTAAAAAATGCGCCACATACCGAAAGTGTGATCACCGCAAACGATTGGAATAATTCTTACACGCGCGAGCAGGCTGCTTTTCCGCTTCCTTACATAAGAGAAAATAAATTTTGGCCATCTGTTGCGCGAGTAAATGATGCTTTGGGCGACAGAAACTTAATTTGCTCTTGCAATCCTATTGAGGATTATATGGAAAAATAAAAAAGTTACACATCATATTAAATTAAAAAAGTCTCGAGAAATCTCGAGACTTTTTATTTCTGAGCATCCATAAAAGCAATAATATTTGTAGTCCCCACAACTGTAGTATATTACTTAAGCTTTTATGTTTTATTCAATCAGAATATTAACTTTAATAAAAAAATTAAAGAATTTGTCGTCCCCACAACTGTAGTATCATCTTTAATTCCAGTAAATATAACTCTTATACTTCAAAAATATTGTCTGAATCAATTTTATTTGAAAACTATTTTAAAATCCATATTTAAATTTTTTGGTTCATCATAAAAAATTTTATTGTTTCATTTCCCTTTACGAAAACATTATAGTAAAAAAAATAGTGGTTTGTTTAATTACTACAATGCAAAATGGTATTTTTGCAGTTCGACTTAAACTTATATTTTTATAGATGAAAAAAATAACGAAAGAAACCTATATCAATTGGTATAAAGACATGCTTTTTTGGAGAAAATTCGAAGATAAATTGGCGGCACTTTATATTCAACAAAAAGTAAGAGGCTTTCTGCATTTATATAATGGACAAGAAGCTGTTTTGGCAGGCGCTTTGCACGTGATGCAAAAAAATGACAAAATGATCACTGCTTACAGAAATCACGTTCAGCCAATTGGATTGGGCGTTGACCCTAAAAGAATTATGGCAGAATTGATGGGAAAAGATACCGGAACTTCTCGTGGTATGGGCGGTTCTATGCACATTTTTTCTCCCGAACATAATTTTTATGGCGGTCACGGAATCGTTGGCGGACAAATTCCTTTAGGCGCAGGTTTGGCTTTTGCCGATAAATATTTTGAAAGAGATGGCGTTACCTTAACTTATTTTGGTGACGGAGCGGCCAGACAAGGTTCTTTGCACGAAACATTTAATATGGCAATAAACTGGAAACTTCCTGTTGTTTTTATTTGTGAAAACAACGGTTACGCGATGGGAACTTCTGTGAGCAGAACTTCCAACCACGAAGATATCTGGAAACTTGGTTTGGGCTATGAAATGCCTTGCGGACCTGTGGACGGAATGAATCCGGTTAAAGTGGCTGAAGCGATGGATGAAGCGATTAAACGTGCCAGAAGAGGTGACGGACCAACATTGCTCGACATCAAAACATACCGTTATAGAGGCCATTCCATGAGTGATGCCCAAAAATACCGTACCAAAGAAGAAGTGGATGAATACCGTAAAATTGATCCGATTTCACAAGTATTGGCAGTCATAAAAGAGAAAAAATATGCCACTGATAAAGAAATTGCAGCTTGGGATCAAGACGTAAAAGATAAAGTGGAAGAATGTCAAAAATTTGCTGAAGAATCTCCATATCCAGATAAACAATTATTATATGATATTGTTTACGAACAAAAAGATTATCCGTTTTTAAAACATAGATAAATGGCAGAAATTATAACAATGCCGCGTTTAAGTGATACAATGACTGAAGGAGTTGTAGCGCAGTGGTTAAAAAAAGTTGGCGATAAAATTTCAGAAGGCGATATTTTAGCCGAAATTGAAACCGATAAAGCAACAATGGAGTTTGAATCTTTTAGTGAAGGTACGCTGTTATACATCGGCTTAAAAGATGGACAAAGTGCTCCAGTAGATTCATTATTGGCCATTATTGGCGAAGAAGGTGAAGATATTGATGCCATCATAAAAGAATTTAAAGCAGCTGAACCAAGCGGAAGCGCTTCGCCAGAAAAAGCAAAAGCGCCTGAAGCACCAAAAGTGCCAGAAAAAATGGCTGAGATTGCTGAACCTGTAAAAGTTATTGAAACTGCACAAGCGCCAGTTACCACAAATGTATCTGGCAGGGTGATTGCATCGCCTTTGGCAAAAAAAATAGCTGAAGAAAAAGGAATTAATCTCAACACGGTTTCGGGAACCGGTGAAGGCGGACGCATTGTAAAATCTGATGTTGAAAATTATGTGCCAGCGGCAGTTTCTGCTGTTGCCTCAATTTCTGCACCGATTGTTTCAGGAACTGAAAGTTTTGAAGAAACGCCAAATTCGCAAATGCGCAAAACCATTGCCCGCAGATTGGCAGAATCTAAATTTACCGCTCCGCATTATTATTTAATGTTGGAGATTAATATGGACAATGCCATTGAATCGCGCAAATTGATTAATGAATTGCCAAACACCAAAGTATCTTTCAATGATATTGTGGTTAAAGCAAGCGCCATGGCATTGAAAAAACATCCAAAAGTTAATTCGCAATGGTTTGATGACAGAACGCGCATAAACCACCATGTAAATGTTGGGGTTGCTGTTGCTGTTGAAGACGGATTACTTGTGCCGGTAATTCGTTTTACCGATCAGAAATCAATGACTCAAATTGGCGCTGAAGTAAAAGATATGGCGACAAGAGCTAAATCTAAAAAATTAACGCCTGCAGAAATGGAAGGAAGCACATTTACCGTTTCAAATCTTGGGATGTTTGGAATTTCAGAATTTACTTCCATTATCAATCAGCCAAACTCAGCAATTTTATCAGTGGGTGCAATCATTCAAAAACCTGTGGTTAAAAATGGCCAAATTGTGGTTGGAAATACCATGAAAGTTACCTTGGCTTGCGATCACAGAACAGTTGACGGAGCTACCGGTGCAGCCTTTTTGCAAACCTTAAAACATTTTATTGAAAATCCGGTAACGATGTTGGCCTAATATTTAGCCTCGCTTAATCATAAATTAAAATACCCATTGTATAGCAATGGGTTTTTTCATGAACTATATTGACTTCAACAAAAAAAATCCCCAACTTTCGTTGAGGATTTTAAATATTTTAATGCTGTTAATTATTTTTTGAATTGCGCATATTTCGTTTTGAACTTGTCAATACGTCCTGCAGTGTCAACCATTTTAGTTTTACCTGTGTAATAAGGATGTGAAGTTCTTGAAATCTCTAATTTTACCAAAGGGTATTCAACACCATCTACTTCAAGAGTTTCTCTAGTGTTTACTGTTGAACGAGTCAAAAACACATCTTCATTCGACATATCTTTAAATGCTACCATTCTATAATTTTCTGGGTGTATACCTTTTTTCATCGTAAACTCGTTTTAAATGTAATTTTATTTTTAAGACTGCAAATTTAACTATATTTTTGAAACTTCAAACAAATAATTTATTTTATTTACATAAAAAATTCATAAAACGCCATTTTAAGTTATGTTCTACAAATCATTTTTTAGTTTTTTTATATTCCTTGCCATTTTCTCTTGTAAAAGTGAACATACATTTATTATAAATGCACCAGAAAAAATCCGGACAAATCAGGAATTGACCATTTCAGTTTCAGAAAAAAATAACAAGCAAATTGATTCTGTCCAGTTTTTATTGGATGACAAAAAAGTAAAAAGCAGTCAAAATTCCGCTACCCTAAAAATTAATGATTTCAAATTAGGAAAACACACCATAACCACCATCGTTTTTTACGAAGATAAAACATCGAAAGTTTCTGAAATAATTTATTTTTTGGCTGATTCTGCACCTGAAATTTATACTTATAAAATTATAAACACCTATCCGCACGATAAAGGCGCTTATACGCAAGGTTTGGAATATTTTAACGGATTTTTATATGAAGGAACCGGGAAAAAAGGAAGCTCTTCCATCAGGAAAGTGGATTTAAAAACAGGAAAAGTATTGCAACAAAAAGATATAGACGATCAATATTTTGGAGAAGGAATCACCATTTTCAACAATAAATTGTACCAGCTTACCTGGCAAAGCGGCATTGGTTTTGTGTATGATTTAAATACGTTTGAGCAAGAAAAAACTTTTAATTATGCCAAAAGTCGGGAAGGTTGGGGATTGTCCCACAACGGCGAAAAATTAATTAAAACCGATGGCACGGAATTTGTCTGGTTTTTGAATCCGGAAACGCTTGTAGAGGAAGATTACATTGAAGTTTATACCAACGAGCGCAAAGTTGAAAAATTGAATGAACTGGAATTTGTAAACGGATTGATTTACGTGAATATCTGGCAGCAAAACACCATTTTAATGGTAAATCCAGCAACAGGCAAAGTGGAAGGCGTTGCCAATTTAAACAGTTTGAAAACCACTATTGAAAAAGAACAAAAATTAGAAGATTCTGATGAAGTGCTGAACGGAATCGCTTTCGACAAAGATACCAACCGCCTTTTTGTGACCGGAAAACATTGGAGTAAATTGTATGAAATCGAGTTGCTAAAAAAATAATGTGCGCGAAATTCTTTTTACATTTACAAAAACAACCCGAATGCGTTATTATGTAGTTTTCCTTTGTTCTTTAATGTTGCTGGTCTTTTCTTCGTGCAGAAAAGATTTTTCGGCGGAATTGAGCTCGGGCAAACTTACTTTTTCAAAAGACACGGTGTATTTGGACACCGTTTTTACCAATATTGGCTCCAGCACTTATAATTTAAAGGTTTACAACAAAAGCAATAAAAACATTTCTGTTCCTTATATCGGACTTGGCAATGGAGAAAATTCTTTTTACAGATTGAATGTTGACGGAGTTCCCGGCAAAATTTTTGAAAATGTGGAGATTTTGGCCAAAGACAGCCTTTTTATTTTTATTGAAACCACCATCAATTACAGTCAGGTTACCAATCCTATTTACACAGATGAAATTGTTTTTGGTGCTGGCGAAAATTTACAGGAAGTGAAATTGGTGACTTTGGTGAAAGACGCCCATTTTTTGTTTCCTTCAAAAGATTCAAACGGTTTTATTGAAACAATTGCTGTCGGAAAAACAACGGACGGCGAAAATTTAAAAGTAAACGGATTTTACCTCGAAGACAATACCACTTTCACCAACGAAAAACCCTACGTAATTTATGGTTATTGCGCGGTTCCGTCCTCTAAAACACTGACCATTGAAGCGGGTGCTAAAATTCATTTTCACGCAAATTCGGGATTGGTGATTTCAAAAAATGCCACATTAATTATTAATGGTGAAATAAACAAAAAAGTCATTATTGAAGGCGACCGTCTTGAGCCGCAATTCAGGGAAATTTCCGGACAATGGGGCGCGATTTGGCTGCGTGCAGGCAGTAAAAACAACAGCATAAAAAACACCATCATCAAAAATGCTTCCGCAGGAATTATTTCGGATTCAATAAGTAACAACTCCGCTCCTACCTTAATTATCAAAAACAGCCAAATTTACAACAGTTCCAACTATGGGATTTTAGGACGTGAAACCAATATTTATGGGGAAAATTTGGTGATTAATAACAGCGGACAATCATCTTTGGCCTGCACTGTTGGCGGAACTTACAATTTTGTTCATTCCACTTTTGCCAATTATTGGAACAGCAGTTTTCGGCAAACTCCAAGTGTGTTGATCAATAATTTTTTCACTTACAGCAAAAACAATGCGCAAATTGTGGAAGCCCGAGATTTGCACGCAGCCAATTTCACCAATTGCATTATCGACGGAAACAGCAATATTGAGTTGGTGATTGACAAAGTTGAAGGAGCTGTTTTTAATTATTCCTTCAAAAATAACCTGCTCAGATTTAAGGAAATTGTTGATACAAATCATTATATTGACAATGTTTTTAACGGAAATCCACATTTTAAATCTCCCGATACCAATGAATTAATCATTGGTGATAAATCTGATGCCGTTAAAAAAGGAAGTGAAGCCGGAAGAATTTTAGCGCCAAATGATATTTTAGGAGTTACAAGAACTGCGCCTCCCGATATTGGCGCTTACCAACACAATATATTTAATTAAAATGAAAAATATTATTATCACTGGCACAAGTCGCGGAATTGGTTTTGAATTGGCGCAATTGTTTGCCAAAAATAATTACCAAGTTTTGGCATTATCGAGAAATACGACTCCGTTGGAAAACCTGAACCTAAAAAATATTACCGCAATTTCTGTGGATCTATCAACTGAAAACGACTTAAAAAAGGTGACAGATTTTGTCGACAAAAACTGGAAACAGGTTGATATATTGATCAATAATGCTGGAAAATTAATCAACAAACCTTTTGGAAATTTAACTTCAAAAGATTTTTTAGAAGTTTATAAAGTCAATGTTTTTGCCGTTGCCGAACTTACGCGAGTGCTTATTCCCTATTTAAAAAAAGGAAGTCACGTGGTAAATATCAGCAGTATTGGCGGCATTCAGGGCAGCATGAAATTTACCGGATTGGCAGCGTACAGCTCGTCAAAAGGCGCTTTATTAACATTGACCGAAGTATTGGCGGAAGAATACAAGGAACAGCAAATCTCCTTTAACGCGTTGGCTTTGGGCGCTGTGCAAACAGAAATGCTGGAAGAAGCGTTTCCAGGTTACAAAGCTTCTGTTTCCGCCGAAGAAATGGCCGATTATATTTACAATTTTGCCTTGACCGGAAATAAATTTTATAACGGAAAAATATTGCAGGTTTCTTCAACAACGCCTTAATAATCTATGAAAATACTTTCAAAATACATTCCTGAAAATTCGGTTGAATTGGTTGAAAAAATTTTAACGGATCATCCCATTCATATCAAAATAGTGAACAACAGGGCCACAAAACACGGAGATTTTAAAAGAAAACGCAATGGCGATTTTCAAATTACCTTAAACAACACGTTGAATCAATATCAATTTTTATTTACGCTTGTACACGAATTGGCACATTGGATTACTTTTAAAAAGCATCAAAGGGTAAAACCGCACGGCAAGGAATGGAAACAAAATTTTCAGCATTTAATGTTGCCTTTTTTGCAGCCGGCCATTTATCCGCCACACCTGCTCCCCTATTTGGCAAATTACCTTAAAAATCCGAAAGCGAGCACCGGCGCCGATGTCAATTTAACGCGTGCATTGAACGAGTACAACGAAAAGTCAGGAAAGCGTTTTATCTATGAGTTGGAAAATGGAAGCTTCTTTAGCTTCAACAACAAAGCATTTAAAAAAGGGGCCAAAAGAAGAACGCGGTTTGAATGCATAGAAATGGCCAGTAAAAAAGTTTATTTATTCAACCCAAATGCTGAAGTAGAAATCCTTAAGGCGCATTAAAAAAGATCATTGTCAACAAAAACAAAGGATAATTCGTATTTTTGAACTATAAAATTTATTGAGATGAATAAGAATTATTATGCCGTAATTATGGCTGGCGGTGTCGGCTCCCGATTTTGGCCAATGAGCACAGAACAATTTCCCAAACAGTTTCACGATATGCTGGGAACCGGAAGCACGTTAATCCAAAAAACGGTCGGCCGATTTGAAAAAATAATTCCAGCCGAAAATATTTTAATTGCCACCAACAAAAAATACGAAAATTTGGTGTTGGATCAGTTACCGAAAATTTCGCCAAAACAATTGTTGTTAGAACCTGCAATGCGTAATACCGCACCGTGCATTTTATACAGCGCTTTTAAAATTTATCAAGAAAATCCGGACGGAATTATGGTAATTGCGCCCTCAGACCATTGGATTGAAGACGAACCTGAATTTTTAAAAAATATTAAAACCGCCTTCGATTTTTGTTCAGAAAACGATGCGTTATTAACATTGGGGATTCAACCAACAACTCCAAATACAGGTTATGGTTATATTCAGTTTGAAAATTCAGAAAACGAACTGAAAAAAGTTAAAAAGTTTACCGAAAAACCCAATTTGGAAATTGCCAAACAATTTTTAGAAAGTGGCGATTACCTTTGGAATGCCGGCATTTTTGTTTGGAGCACAAAAAGCATTTTAAAAGCTTTTAAAACACATTTGCCTGAAATGTATGCACTATTCTCAAATGGAGAAAATAATTACAACACCGCTTTAGAAACCCAATTTATTGAAACGAATTACGCGTTTTCGGAAAATATTTCCATTGATTTCGGCATTATGGAAAAGGCATGCAATGTATTTGTGTTGCCGGTAAATTTTAAATGGAATGATTTGGGAACCTGGAGTTCATTGTATAATGAACTAAAAAAAGACTCTGATCAAAACGCCACCTTGGGCGGTGAAGTTATTTACATAGATTCAGCCAATAATATCGTAAAAACACAATCCAAAAAACGCGTGGTGATTCAAGGATTAAATGACTATATTGTGGTTGAAAAAGAGGATGTGATTCTTATTTGCCCAAAAGATAAAGAACAAGATATAAAACAAATCACTTCCGCAGTAAAAAACAAATTTGGAAAAGATTTTGTCTAAAAAAATGTAATTATGGTAGACGAAAAAGAAATTAAGCCGGCTGAGAAGAAGAAATTAGCAGAAGCTTTTACAACCATAAAACAATTTTTATTCGAGTTGTTGGATATTAAACATGACACTGACAAGGAAGCCACTATAGAAGATATTAAAGAAAATATTTCAATGAAGGGGCATACCGCCTGGGTGTTGGTTTTTTCCATTTTAATCGCTTCAATTGGTTTAAATGTCAGTTCTGCCGCTGTTGTCATTGGCGCAATGCTTATTTCTCCATTAATGGGGCCTATTTTAGGCGTTGGATTGTCAATTGGCATCAATGATATCGACACTTTAAAACGTTCCCTGGTAAATTTAGGCGTTATGGTTGGGCTAAGTTTGGCAACATCATTTTTGTTTTTTTTAATTCCAATATTCAGAAACGAAACTCCAGAGCTTTTGGCAAGAACAGCGCCGGATGTTCGTGATGTATTTATTGCCATTGCGGGTGGTTTAGCATTGATTATTGCTTTAAGCCGAAGAAGCAAACAAACAAATACGATTGCCGGTGTTGCCATTGCCACGGCTTTAATGCCACCACTTTGCACGGCAGGATACGGTCTTGCAATCGGGAATTTAAGTTATTTTGGAGGTGCCATGTTTTTGTTTGGCATCAACACCATTTTTATTGCTTTGTCAACTTTTGTGATTGTGAAATTTTTAAATTTTCCAATGGTAAAATACCTCGATTCTGCAAAAAGAAAAAAGATTGCACAAATGGCTTCGTTTGTAGCATTTTTAGTCTTTGCAGCAAGTATTTATCTGTTTTTTAACTTATTCAAAATAAATCAATTTGAACAATCTGCAACAAATTTAATAGCCGATATAAAAAAGAGCGGTGTAAGCATTATTGATGAAAAAGTTGAAGATTTAAATTTCAAAGATAAAAGCGTAAAAATTTATGTTTATGGCAAAAAACTTACCGAGGAAGAAATTAATTATTGGACAGCAAAACTTCCGGAATATGGTCTAAAAGAGACAAAATTAATTGTGGAACAAGGCATTGATTCCGATTTAATGCACGAGGTGCAAAACCTGACGGATTTGTATGTTCAGAATCAAAAATTAATTTCATCCAGAGATGAATCTTTAAGAGAAAAAGAAGATAAAATTAAACTATTGGAAACCGAATTGAGCAACTTTTACAATTCGCAAATTCCATTTTCACAAATAAGCAAAGAAGCCCAAATAAATTATAGCGGACTAAAGCAACTAAGCTATTCCAGACTTTATAAAACCAATTTTAAAACAATAGACACCATAACGGTATTTAGTGCAGAATGGGATACCGCAGCAGCAAACAGGATTAAAGATGGGATTAAATTAAAAAAATGGCTTAAAATGCGTTTGAATTTAGATACGCTTGTTGTAAACAATCACTAATCTCAAATTTAACAATAAGCATAAGTAATAATTCGAAGTAATTGCTTAAAAAAATATAAATCATTACCATTAAAATAAAAACCCAAACAAGACTGTTTGGGTTTTTAAAGTGGTGAGAGAAGGATTCGAACCTTCGAAGCTTGCGCAGCAGATTTACAGTCTGCCCTCGTTGGCCACTTGAGTATCTCACCAAATTTTAAATTAAAAAGCCCCTCTATCTTGAGAAGCTTTTTGTGACCGGGCTGGGGCTCGAACCCAGGACCACCTCCTTAAAAGGGAGGTGCTCTACCAACTGAGCTACCAGGTCAATCTCTTTCTTTTTGGCGGGTGCAAATATAATGGTATATTTAATAAAAACAAACTTCTTAACTACTTTGTTTCTTTTAAATATGCCTCTCTCACTTTTCTGAATAAATTGGAAGAATACACGAAATTCACAACCGCTTCATTTTCAGTTATAAAAATCTCTTTATTCGACCCTTCCCATTCTTTTACGCCGTCTTTTAAAAAAATAATTTTTTCTCCTATTTCCATCACAGAATTCATATCGTGGGAGTTTATCACTGTAATTATTTGATATTCTTCCGTAATTTCTTTGATTAAATTATCAATAATGGTCGCAGTATTTGGATCTAAACCTGAGTTTGGTTCATCACAAAACAAGTATTTTGGATTCATTACAATGGCTCGTGCAATGGAAACTCGTTTTTGCATACCACCAGATAATTCAGCGGGAAATTTTTTATTTGCATTTTCCAAATTCACCCGTTTCAACACAAAATTTACGCGATCCATTCTCTCAGATAAAGATTGATCTGTAAACATTTTAAGGGGAAACATAATATTTTCTTCCACCGTTAAAGAATCGTAAAGTGCACCTCCTTGAAAAACCATTCCAATTTCTTGCCTTAAAAGTCTGTGCTCCTTAATGTCAAGTTCGGTGTGCTTTCTTCCATCAAAACAAATAATTCCCCTATCCGGAATATGCAATCCAACCAAACATTTCAAAAAAACCGTTTTACCGGATCCGCTTTGACCAATAATCATACTGGTTACTCCTTTTTCAAAAATGGTAGACACACCTTTTAAAACCGGAACGCCTTTAAATTCTTTATATAAATCTATAACTTCAATCATTTAGGCTAATAGCATTTGGGTTAAGAAATAATTCAATAAAATAATAACAACACTGGTCCAAACAACCGCTTGCGTACTTGCCCTTCCAACTTCCAAAGAACCGCCTTTAACATAATACCCGTGGTATGCCGGTATGGTTGCAATTACAAATGCAAAAACCACTGTTTTTATCAAAGCATATTGTATATAATAGGGATCAAAATCGAGTCGGAGACCATACAAATAATCTTCGCTATAAAATAAATCGGTTAACGTACCGGCCACATATCCTCCATAAATTCCCAAAAACATGGCTAACGAAATTAACAAGGGATAAAAAAATATGGTTGCAATAATTTTAGGCAGCACCAAATAATTTAAGGAATTGATTCCCATAACTTCCAATGCATCAATTTGTTCCGTAACACGCATAGTGCCAATACTTGAAGATATATAAGATCCAACTTTACCGGCCAAAATAACACTCATAAATGTTGGTGCAAATTCCAAAATCACTGATTGTTTTGTGGCAAAACCAATCACGTATTTAGGGATAAAAGGATTATTGACATTTAATGCCGTTTGAATAGCGATAACACCACCAACAAAAAAGGAAATAAATGCAATTATTCCTAATGATTTAAGACCTAGATCTTCAATTTCCCTAAACAACATTTCTCTGAAAACGGTCCATTTTTGAGGTTTTCGAAAAACTTGCCGAAGCATTATAAAATACTTCCCAACATGCCTTAAATAATTCATTGAATTTATTTTTGGCTAAAATATTAAATTTAAACAACCTATAATCCCTTTTATGACTTAAATTCATCGCTGCCAATAAAAAATATAATTTTCAAACTATTAAAATTTAAGTCAGATTAAAGCGATATTTTGAATTATTATCTAATAATTTCAGCGTTGTTTGTTTGATGGTCCTAAAATCTAAAACGTAACAAAATTCAGGTAGAAAGCTAAATTTTAGCCCAAAAAGAAATTAAAAATCCTCCCGAACTATAGGAGGATAATTTTTTAAAGCTTCAGTAACTCTATTCTATGCACGATAGTCATCGGCTTTCCAATTTTTAATTGCTTTTTTAATATCATTTTCAGAAAGATTTTCCATAGCTGCTTTTTCCGCCAAAGCTGGAAATTCGTCATCCGGCGCAAAACGCAATCCAACAAATTGTCGAGTAGCTAATTTATTGCTGATGGATTTGCCCGTTAAAATGAAATATCGTAGCTTTTCTTCTGCTCTGATGGCTCTGTCCTGTGCTTTTAAAGCAAAAGATCTTATGAAATAGAACATCAATAATAAAATAAAGGCAAGCAATACCAATAAGGAAGCAGCATACAAATTGTCCTCAGATGCGTTCCATAAATTTCTGATTGCCCCTCCCATAAAAGCCAAAATTGCAAAAAGGGTTATTCCGTGGTATCCGATCACATATTTGCTGTGATTCTTATAGTTTTGTTGTTTCATATCTTTTGTTCGTTTAAGTTAATTTCAAAAATACAATTAAATAAATCAGAATTAAACAATTCAATTAAGAGAAATTACACTTTACATCAAAAAAAAACCTCCAACACTAAAGTTGAAGGTTTTTCAAAAGAAAGGCGGTGACATACTCTCCCACCGTGTGGCAGTACCATCTGCGCTGA